>ERZ773217.916-NODE-916-length-25632-cov-5.381827_pt1 | contig 25632 bp, 21 predicted proteins | sample MGYA00580995_ERZ773217 | MGnify/ENA primary metagenome ERZ773217 (study PRJEB29015, sample SAMEA2737772) | human gut metagenome | biome: human gut; feature: human-associated habitat; material: faeces | place: China | collected 2012 ...
AGTTCCTGCAAGACCTCTTTCTGCAAAAGTTTGAGTTCTCCCTCCTCGCCAATGCGGAAACTCGGATCCAAATCTATCGTATGGAAATATTCCCGTATAACCGAAAGACAGAAACTGTGAATGGTCGTAATCATTGCACTGTGAATTAAAGTGGACTGTTTCTGCAAATGTACATTGTCCGGATTCTCTTCCAATTTTTTCTCAATTGCCGACAAAATCCTTTCTTTCATCTCCGAAGCTGCCGCTTCCGTAAATGTCACGATAAGAAGTTCGTCCACATTGATTGGCGGTTCGTCTTTTGTCAGCATCGTAATAATACGCTCTACCAAAACCGCTGTTTTTCCTGAGCCTGCCGCCGCCGACACAAGGATATTTCTGTTTCGCAGAGAGATTACTTTCTCCTGCTCCGGTGTCCAATTCACTCCCATATTTACAGTTCCTCCATCATTTTTTTCAATACTTCTTCGTCACTCAACCTGCCAAGTTTGCGGTACTCACAGCCCTCAATCTTTTCATCAAAATGGCATACTCCCTTAAACTGACAGAAATCGCAGCCATAACTTGTTCCCATTTCATAAGGGGAAACCTCGATTTCTCCCTCCTGCATTCTTCCTTCTATATCTTTTACTTCTTTTTCCACATACCTGGAAATAATAGAAAACTCTTCTTCTGAAAACGCTTTTGATGTCTTGGAAAGGCTTCCGTTTTTGTTTTTTCCCACCGGAATTGCCAGCGAATTGCCGCTGAACTCCCTGTCCAAATGGTTAATGACTTCCTCGTTTGCATTTACAATTCCGTCCAATCGAAGTTTGGATAAGACCGTTTCTTCCCATTTGTCCTCCTCCACTTTATCAATAATCGGATCTTTCATCTGGTAATAGAAAAGCCCCGCCGGGACAACTTTTTTCTCCGGCTGTTTTCTTCTCTCCAATTCCACCGCCATATTCATATACATTGCCAACTGCAGTTGCAGCCCGTGATAAAGAGATGCCAGACTGAACGTCTTTGTACCTGTCTTATAATCAATTACTTTTACATATACCCTGTCTTCCGTTTCATAGATGTCAATTCTGTCTATCTTTCCTTTTCCAAAAGAAACCTCGTAGCCGCTTGGAACAAAATCGCCCTTCTCCAACTGTTTTGCCAGCGCCCACACAGTGCGTTTCATCATTCGTTTGATGCGGGTAATCATATATTCATTTCTCGCCGAACTGTAGAGAACCGTATTTCCATAGTCCGTAATGCTCGTTTCCACGCTTTCCTCAATCAGTTCCTCCGCCACTTCTTTCGGCAGGGTTGTCCATGTATACCCGCTTTTAACAAGATTTCGGGAAAATATTTCGATTGCCCTGTGGAAAATATTCCCCAAGTCGACAGCCTCAAACCTATACTCTTTTCTCTCTTTCAACCGCAGACCGTAGGATAAAAAATGTGCAAATGCACACGCCGCAAATCTTTCCAACCGTGTGACACTTCCCTCAATCTTTTCTCCGTAAAGTTTTTCTGCCATCTGTTTTGACAGCCTGTCTTCCGGCATTTTATAAAATCCCGCTTCAATCAGATTGTCAATGATTCCTTCCCAATCTTCATCTTTCCGATAAGACGTATATAATTCCAGCCATTCGTCGGTAATCTCTTCCCTTCTTCTCTGCAAACCGGAGATAATATAGGTAATCCCCGCTTTTTTCGTCAGTTCCAACTCGGTAAACTTCTTCTCCTCTTCCTCGTTTACATGAAGCATCGGGTATAATCTTTTTAAATCCTGCAAAAAATATGCCGGTCGTATTCCCTTTCCGTCTCCGCTCACTTTGCTGTAAGAGACATATACTTTTTCACTCGGTTTTGTCAGATTCATATACAGGTAGAACTTCTGAATGTAAATCTTCTCTTTTCCGTTCGGTGCAAGCGGGATTTTCCGTGCCTCAAATATTTTCCTGTCCTGTTCCGAGAGAAGACCGTTTCCCGCCTGATTTCCCGGAATGAACACATCATTTGCCCCGACAAAAAACAGTACTTTCACTTCTTTTAACCTTGTTCTCTCCATATCACCTACAATGACTTCATCAATTCCCGGCGGAATCACGCCGACTTTCGCCTCCTCAAATCCTGCGTCCAACAGGGCACAATACTCTTTTAGCGGTAAATATTCATCGCCCAAAAGTTCAATAAATTTATCAAAGATTTCAATTACGATACGATAAATCTGCGCATACTCTTTTGCAAGCGCAGGTTCATTATTCTCCTGAAATGTTTCCTCATATTTCACCAATTTTTCCTGCAACTTCTCCTGCATAAAGAAACTGTGGAGCGCAAGAGTAATCTCCGTCACCGTCTTTCTTCTCTTTTTCAAAACGCTCATGACGTCCTGAATCATCTTTACAAATTCACTTCGGATTTCATTGACTTTTTCTAACTCTTCCTCCGAAAGTCCCGTGTAAGTGCGAACCCATTTCTCATTCCACTTTTTATATCCTTTTATCCCCATAGCGATAACATAGTTTTCCAGTATGTCTATATCTTCCCGTGAAAACCCAGTAAGCCCCGTTCTGAGAAATCGGAACACACTCTCGTAAGTCAAATTTTGTTCCGCCATCGCCAAAAGACTTCTGATATATTCCACAAAAGAATTCAACAAAACGCTTCGCTTATAATCCATGAAAATCGGAATAGCGTACACTTCTGCCATTTTTTCCATATAGTCCGCATAAGTTGCAATATTTCCTGCAATAATTGCAATATCCCTGTATCTATATCCTTTTATCCGCACTAAATGACGGATTTCCTGCATAACAAAAGCAGTTTCGTCCTTAGGCATCTTTGCACAGTGGAGAGATAGACTCTCCTGTTCCCCCGAAAAACTGTCTGTCGTATATCGGAATAAATGTTTTTCCAAAAATGCCAACGGAGGATTCTCGCGAAAACGATAAGCAGGATTTTGCGGCAGACAGACCGGCTCCACAATCTCCACTCTCTCCTCTTTAGCAAGCGCTGTCAATCCTGTCACCAGCCTTTTACTTAACGCAAATAACTGATACGGGTGAGTAAATGTATACGGATTTTCTCTCTCATCTATCGTCACGGTCACAACAACTTTTTTGCAGACATGGAGCAATTCTTTCATCACTTTATCCTGCACGGGCGTAAATCCCGTAAATCCGTCAAAGGCAATAACACTGTCCTTTAAGATATCCGATTTCCCAATAACGTGACACAATACGTCCAAGAGTTCCTCGTTTGTAATATATTTGTCGGAAAGATACCGCGAAAATCCCTCATAGACTTTTGCAATATCTTTTAATTTCCACTGGAAATACGTTCCTTCTTCCACAGAATCCGCCATTTTATCCAGAGTATCAACGTCAATGTTATATTGTGCAAACTCGGAAAGAACAGATTTCATCTCCCCTATATAACCGTGTTTCTTTAAATTTCCACGCAGTACCTTTAACTCGTCCTCGTTATCCCCCGCAATTTTTCGCAAAATCAGACTTTTCCCTGTATCATCTAAAATAATCCTCTGATTTCCACCTACCTCTTCAAAGATGCGGTGGGCAAGACGCCCAAAACTCAGCACATCAATATTCATAATTCCTTTTCTTTCATGTGCCATAACTAAGTCCTTTTGTGTCTGCATGGTAAACTGTTCAGGGACGATAACGAAATAATTTTCTGCAGGGTTTTTTATCGATTCTTCCACAATGTACCGATGTAAATAGTGTGATTTTCCCGCACCTGAACTGCCGAATATAAATTGTAATGACATGCTTTTCCTCCTATAGTTTTATTATCATCGCCGGAATGGGCGGATTGTTTGGACGGTTGTAGTATTCACTCACTATGACAAGATATTTTTTGCTGTCTAACGTGCGCAAATATTGTAAAATCCCGTCTTTTTCCTCAAATCCGCTGTCTCCGCCACTGTAAATACAAAGGCTCATCAGACCTCCCTTTTTTAATAGAGACAAACCGGTTTCTATTGCCTTTATACTGCTTTCCTTTTTTGTGGAAAGTGAATGATCCCCACCCGGAAGATAACCGAAATTAAATACAATGCAGGATACTTCTTCTTTTACAATCTCACCGATTTCCTCATGACTTTGTAAAATCAGTTCTGCCCTACTGTCCAGTTTCTTTTCCTCCAGTCTTTCCGTCGTTCTTCGGAGAGCCTGTTCCTGTATGTCAAAAGCGTATACTTTCCCCTTTTCTCCCACAAGTTCTGCCAACAGCAATGTATCGTTTCCGTTTCCCGCCGTTGCATCAACACAGGTTTCTCCCTCCTTTACATGATTTTTTATAAAATGGTGACACCACTCTGTTATCTGATATTTTTTCATCTTCTTCTCCATTATACAATGAACGGAGAATTCCCATGAAATTCTCCGTTTTTCTTTTCTTATTGAATTTTGCCATAAATTTCTACAGGTACATAGGCTTTGACAAAAATGCCCTCTTCCCTATATTCTTCCGTGAGAAGTTCACCGTACTTCCGAATCAACTGGATTTTTCCCGCTTCGGCATAGGAATAAATTCTCTCCACCAGCACTTTCTGCTGGCGCAATACTTCCTCAATCGTTTCCAGAAGACCGCTCAGACCTTCTCCCGTCTTTGCGGAGATTTTTACAATATAATCCGCCTTAAAATCTCTTATAATCATTTCACCGTCAGCCTTATCCTGCTTGTTAAACGCAGTGATAATCGGTTTGTTTACCACTTCCAACTGCTGCAGCGTCTCATACACGATATGCATCTGCTCGTCCAACTGTGGATTTGAAGCGTCCACAACATGCAAAATAATATCCGCATATTTCGCCTCCTCCAGCGTACTTTTAAACGCTTCTATCAGATGATGCGGCAGTTTTCGGATAAATCCTACCGTATCCGTCAAAAGAATCTCCTGTTTGCTCTGCAATTTCAGTCCTCTTGTTGTCGGATCCAGTGTGGCAAACAGTTTGTCCTCCTCCAAAACGGACGCCCCTGTCAGTTTATTTAACAGGGTGGATTTCCCCGCATTTGTATAACCTACGATGGCAACAACCGGAAGATGATTGCGGTTTCTCTGCTCACGTGTCACTTCCCTGTGACGCTTCACTTCTTTCAGTTCTCTGTTCAACTGGGCGATTCTTCCTTTGATTAAACGTCTGTCCATCTCCAGTTTCTTCTCTCCCGGTCCTCTTGTTCCGATTCCGCCGCCAAGTCTTGAGAGAGATTTCCCAAGACCTACAAGTCTTGACTGACGATATTTTAACTGCGCAAGTTCAACCTGAATTTTTCCTTCGCTTGTAGACGCCCGCTCCGCAAATATATCCAAAATAATCAGTGTTCTGTCCATCACTTTCGTATCCAGTGCGTCCTGAAGATTTCCCAGTTGTGCAGGGGAAAGTTCGTCATCACAGATAATTCCGGTTGCCTCCGTCTCCCACAGAAGTTCTTTAATCTCATCAATCTTTCCTTTACCCACATAAGTACCTGGGTGAATCTGCTCACGTTTCTGTATCACTCTTCCAACGGTAACCGCCCCCGCAGTTCTCGCCAGTTCCTCAAGTTCGTCCAATGATTTTTCCGTGTCATCATTTTCCTCCACGCTGACACCGACCAAAATAACTTTTTCTATTTCTTTTGATAACTCTATCATTTCTGCCATATTTTTATCTCGTCTCCAAAAATTCTGCTTCCTTTTTTGCCTTCTCGTCGTCAGGATACTTCTCAACATATGCTGAAATTTTTGCCTTTGCACTGCTCCAATCATTGAGTTTTTCATAGGCAACAATCTCGTTGTAGGACATTTCCTGCAACTGTTTTTCATTAAGCCCATCGCTGCTCATGCCTTTTAAATAATACGAAAGAGCCTCCTCATAGTTTTCTGATTTCATCTCACAGTCGCCCAAAATCTGATAAACGGTCGCCGTAGGTTTCCCCTTTTCTTTCAGATAATTTAGCATTGCCTCTTTCGCTTTATCATATTCTTTTAATTCCCAGTAGGCAATTCCCTGTCCGTGATAGGCTTCCGCAACCTGTTCTCCCCCGTCAATTGCTTTATCAAAACTTTTTATCGCTTCTTTGTACTCTTTTTTCTCCAGATGTTCTATCCCTTTATCCACTTTTCCCGCACAGCCTGTCATTAAAACCGTGCATACAAAACACAACAATATCGCCGTTTTTCTTTTCTTTATCATGATGTTTCTCCTTATTCTGAAATATGCTCCATTCCCTGATTTAAAATCGTCTGAATATGTCCGTCCGCCAAAGAATAAAATACCGTTTTCCCCTCTCTTCTATTCTTTACTAACTTCACCTGCTTTAATACACGAAGTTGGTGTGAGATAGCCGACTGCGTCATCTGAAGTACTTCCGCCAAATCACACACGCACATTTCTGACTGCAGCAGTACATACAAAATCTTCACCCTCGTGGCATCTCCAAACACTTTAAAAAAATCTGCCAAATCAGTCAGCGTCTCCTCTTTTGGCATATGCTCCTCCACCTGATGGATTGCTTTTGTATGAATATGTGTCGAGCCACAACACTCCACTTCTAATTTTCCCATGTTATACTTCCTTTCTAAACACTCTAAACTTATTATAACGGATTTCCCTTATCGGTCAAGTTCTCCCGGTACAACACGTTCCATTTTTCATTCACCTTACCAGTCTCCAATCTATCAATAAGTCTGATTTTATCATATTGTTCTTACAAATGTAAAGGGTTGGTAAAACTGTGTTAAAGTTCGGTAAGTTCTCTTACAAAGAAATTTTAATCTGCTATAATCCCGTTTGTAAACATCAAAACGAACATGAAAGGAAAGCAAAGATGAAGATGAATATGAAAATCGGTGCAGTTACTCTTGCCTGTGCCATTACTATCGGAAGTACACCTCTTTCTGCCATGGCAGCAGAAGTTCCACAGAAAAAAGAACCTTTAAAAATCGGTGTAATGTCGGACACCCACTATTTTTCTAAAAGTTTATACGGAGACTGCGAAGATTTCACAACGGCAATGAACTCCGACCGAAAAATGTTAAAGGAAAGTGACGCCATACTGACAGGCACATTAAATCAACTTGTAAAAGATGAGCCTGACGTTGTAATGATTTCCGGCGACCTGACAAAAGACGGGGAACAGGTAAACCATGAGGCGGTTGCCGAAAAATTGAGCGAAGCAAAAGACGCATTGAAGAAAAAGGGTGTGGACACTAATTTTTTTGTTATCAACGGCAATCACGACATCAACAATCCTCACGGAAAAGATTTTTCTTCCAAAACGGCACAGGACGCAGACAGAACAACTGTAGAGGAATTTCGTGAAATCTACAAAGAATTCGGATACGGTGAAAATACAGTGCAGTACAACCCTGACAGCAATCGCGGCGGAAGTCTTTCCTACGTTACGCAGTTGGCGGAAGGATACACACTCATTGCCGTAGATACAGGCAAATACAGCAGCGACCAGACAGACAGCAAAGAAGATTTGCAGGAAACAGGAGGAGTTATCAGTCCAAAACTTTTAGACTGGGTGACCGCGCAGGCAGAAAAAGCGAAAGCAAAAGGCGATACCGTCATGGTTGTGCAACATCACGGAGTTATCCCTCACTTTGAACAGGAACAGACATTGATGGCCGACTACCTCGTTGACAACTGGGAGGAAGTGCGTGAAGCATACGCAGACGCCGGAATCAGTTACGTTTTCACGGGGCATATGCACGCAAACGATATTGCCTCCTACACATCTAAAAACGGAAATACTTTATATGACATTGAGACAGGGTCTCTTGTAACTTACCCTTCCCTGTTCCGCAGTATCACTGTACAGAACGGAACGGACAAAACAAAAGACGGTAATACACTCACTACAAAAATGGAAACACCGGGAACAATCTCCTATGAAGATTTCGACACGGGAAATGTACAAAAAATTGAAAATCTGACCGAGTACGGCAAAAAACTGACGTTATCAAACGAGGTTATCCGCACAATGATTACGGAAGGTCTGCTTTCTCCTATGATAGATTCCACGTTGGCAAACGGTGGCAGCAAAGCACTTGTGGCGGATTTATTACAGGTAACCCCTGAGCAGACAAGCCGGACTCTTGTGGAAATGCTCACACAACTTCTTCCGACTACAAAAGAGAATGGTCTTCCACTCAGTGTATCCGGATTTAACTTCCGCATTTACTACGATGCAGCCGAAAAATGTATCCGTATCAGTCAGGATACTTCCAAGACAATTTCCGCAAAACAGGAAGGTGTACTGGAAATCCCGCTGGAAAATGGAGAAACGATTTCCATAACATTACCTGAAACTTTCCGAAAAACTTTAGCAGAACAGATTCAGACCGCCGCCATGACAGAAGAAAAAGCAGCGACAATAGAACTTTTCGTTTCCAATGAAAAACTGTCAAACTTTTTTGACCAACTGTTCGCAGACGTAGACAATCATCTGCTCGGAGACAAAGACGCACTTTTTTCCATTGTAGAAACATTAGTAAACCGGATTTTAGACAGTAAAGTAGACGATACGCACAACGTATTTGATTTAGTCAACTATGTATATCAGTTACACCTTGCAGGTAATGAATCGTGCGATGCGTGGGCTGAGGCAGCAATCCAAAAAATACAGCAGGGCAATCTGCTTCCTGACATTTTAAAAGAAAGTATAAAGGCAACACAGCCTAAGATTAAAAATGTCCTCTCCAAAATCAACATGAATTTAGAAACAGTTTTAGACAAAGGCAATAACAGTTTAACAACAAACCTGGCATACGGTGTCATTACAGGAATGATAAAAAATGCGGGTGATATAGTGGATATGGTTGATTTAAGCACACTGCTCCCTGAAAGTATCTTAAAAGAAATTAATACACTTGCATATAATGCTGCCTATACAATGTCACACGATGAAAATTATCAGGAAGATTTAGATACTTCTATTTTGATGGAAGGAAAAACAAGTTGGGAAACGCCTGAAGTTCCCGAAACGCCACAGAGACCTCAGACACAAAAACCTCAGACACAAAAACCTGTTCAACACCAGCAAAATGTAGCAACAAAAAAACCTGCGCAGACAGTAAAAACAGGAGATTCCTCAAAAATTTCACTTACTCTCCTTATGCTTACGTTCAGTGTTGGGGCTATGGGATTGATTCGCAAAAAACGGTAATATACAAACAGACACTTCATTCTGTATGGAGTGTCTGTTTTACTATTCATAAATTACTGTTTTCTCTGTCACTTATTTTTTATATAAAATTCGTATCGCATTTAATACACAGAGCATTGCCACTCCTGTGTCTGCAAAAACAGCCAGCCACATATTTGCAAAACCAAGAAGTCCAAGTATCATTACAAGTACCTTTATCGCCAAAGCAAATACCACATTCTGTACGGCAATCTTTCCCGTCTGTTTCGCAATACGGATTGATGTCGGTATCGCCTCCACGGAAGAAGTCATAAAGACAACATCTGCCACTTCAATGGCAACGTCCGCACCGCTTCCCATCGCCGCTCCCACGTCTGCCCCTGCAAGCACAGGCGCATCGTTGATACCGTCACCGACAAACATAACTGCCCCCTTCTCTTTACGAATCTGCTGCAGTTTTTCCAGTTTATCCTGCGGAAGAAGTTGTGCATACACATTGTCAATTCCAACTTCTTTTGCTATGGCATCTGCACTCTTCTTTGCATCTCCGGTCAGCATTGTAATGTCCACTTTCTCTCCTTTTATCTGACGAACGGCTGAAATCGCATCTTCTTTAATTGTATCGGAAATGACAAGATAACCGATGAATTTTCCGTTTAAGGCAACTAAAACTTCCGTACCATAAGATTTCTTTTCGTACTGTTGTAAATCTATCTTGTTTTCTTCCATCAAAGTACGGTTTCCGCAGAGAATTTCTCCTTCTTTCAATGACGCGCGAATACCTTTACCGGAAATCTCTTCCGCTTTCTGCGGACGCTCCAGTTTTAAACCTTTTTCTTTTCCCGCTGTGACAATGCTGTTTCCAATAGGGTGAGTGGAAATCAACTCACAGTTTCCCGCTAAACGAAGCAGTTCTTCTTCCGTTCCTTCCACAGCCACACATTTCTGCAGTACAAAATTCCCCTCTGTTATCGTTCCCGTCTTATCTACAACAACCTGTTTTACATCTTTTAATGCTTCCAGCGCTACGCCGCCCTTAAACAGAATTCCTCTCTTAGAACCCGCGCCGATCCCCGAAAAGAATGCAAGCGGAACGCTTAGAACTAACGCACATGGACAACTGATAACAAGGAATGTAATTGCCGTGTAAATCCAATGTTCCCAATTTCCCGTAAATATTGACGGAAGAATTGCAGTCGCCAATGCAAGACCAACTACAAACGGAGTATATACTCTGGCAAATTTTGTAATAAATCTATCAATCTTCGGCTTACTTGATGCCGCATTTTCCACAGAATTTAGAATGCGTGTTACCATAGAATCTTCCAAAACTTTTTCTACTTTTACTTTCAGCACGCCTGTTAAATTGACACAGCCCGAAGTTACCTTCTCACCAACTTTTACTTTGACCGGAACCGGTTCGCCTGTCACTGCTGAAGTATCTATCTGACTTTCTCCTTCCACGATAACGCTGTCCAGCGGAATTCTGTCACCGGCACGAACAAGAACAATGTCTCCAACCTGTGCATCTTCCGACGGAATTACTTCTACCTTTTCACCTGTCATTCTGTTTACCACTTCCGGACGCAAATCAACTGCCTCCATAATCTGCGAACGGCTTCTTTCTACCGCAATATGCTCAAACAATTCTCCAATGCGATAGAAGAGCATAACGCCTACCGCCTCTGAAAATTCCCCGATGGCAAAGGCAGATAAGGTTGCCAGACTCATTAAGAAGTTTTCATCAAACACTCTTCCTTTCAGAAGGTTTTTTCCCGCAGTAAGAACAATTCCTCCCCCAAGTATAAGATATGAAAGTACAAATAAAACAATCGGAACTATTTCCATTTTACCATTACAAATCACTCCGGCAATAAACAGCGCCGCTCCTATGCCAATACTGATGATTTCGCCTTTTTTATTCTCTTCTTTCTTCTCTTCGCGAAGCGCTTTTACACTTCGCTTTTTCTCTTTAATCACAACTCCGTCTTCCACAGAATCACATGCCTTTTGCAACAATGGAAGTAAATCTTTCTCCGAATCCGAAGCCACCTGTAACTGTTTTGTGGCAAATGTAAGAATTGCCTCCTCAACTTCCGGTAACTCATTAATCTTCTTCTCGATTTTACTCGCACAGTTTGCACAATCTATATTTTCTATTGTATATATCGTTTTCTTTGCATGACTTGTTAATTCTTTTTTCTCTTCCACATCATGATGATGATGTCCACAACATTCATGGTGATCGTGGCCTCCACAGCATTCATGATGCTCATGATGGTCATGGTGGTCATGACCGCAGTTACATTTTTCCGTCTTATGTCCTGACATACTTGCTCCTCCTTTATATGAATAACTGTTCATATGTTCATATAACCACTTTTTTATAATTTTGTCAATAGAAAATGCAAAAGATTTTTTATTTTTATAGAAAATGCAAAAGATTTTTTATTTTATTCAAAAGAGTGAACATGATATACTGTCATCATAAAAGTTAAATTCAACAGGAGGTAATAATGATACTGAGAAAATATAACTCAACAGACTGTGAGCAATTAGCAGAATTATTTTACGACACCGTTCATACGGTAAACGCAAAAGATTACACGGAAGAACAGTTAAATGTATGGGCAACCGGACAGATTGACTTGGAAAAATGGAATGCTTCCTTTGAAAAAAATCATACAGTTATTGCTGTTGAAGAAGATAAGATTGTCGGATTCGGTGATATGGATAAAACAGGCTATCTTGACCGCCTGTATGTCCATAAAGATTATCAGAGAATGGGAATTGCCTCTTCCATCTGCGATGAACTGGAAAAACATTTTTCTTCCTCTTTTACTACACACGCATCGATTACGGCAAGACCGTTTTTTGAAAAGAGAGGATACACGGTTGTGAAGGAACAACAGGTAGAGAGGGGCGGCATTCTTCTTACGAATTTTGTAATGAAGAAAAACTAAAGAGAGGGAATCCCCTCTCTTATCTGCTCTCTATCTGCCAGTCAATCGGCTCAACTCCATGTTCTTCTAAAAACGCATTTGTTTTACTAAACGGTTTACTTCCAAAGAATCCGCGATATGCCGACAGCGGACTTGGGTGAGGCGCTTCCAAAATCAAATGTTTCGGATTTGTCAACATTGATTTCTTTGCCTGTGCAGGTTTTCCCCACAAAATATATACTATCGGTCTGTCCTGTGTATTTACCGCGCGGATTGCTGCGTCCGTAAATTCTTCCCAGCCGATTCCCCTGTGAGAATTCGCCTGATGAGCCCGCACAGTCAGAACCGTATTGAGCATAAGTACACCCTGCTCAGCCCATTTTGTCAAATATCCGTGATTTGGAATAACGCACCCCAAATCATCGTGTAACTCCTTATAAATATTTACCAGTGAAGGCGGAATCTCCACCTCCGGCTTAACAGAAAAACAAAGCCCATGTGCCTGATTTACATTGTGATAGGGATCCTGCCCCAAAATAACCACTTTCACATTTTTCAGCGGTGTCAAATGAAACGCATTAAAAATATCATCTGCCGGCGGAAAAATAAGGTGTGTATGATATTCCTCCAAGACCTTCTTATGTAACTCAGCATAGTATGGCTTTCTAAATTCATCTTTTAACGCATCCAGCCAGTCATTATTAATTGCTCCCATATCGGTATCTCCTTCTTTATTTCCTTATTTCAAATCCAATTCCATAAAAAATTCTACACCGTTATCATAATTCTTCACGCCATATGATTTGTGGAAAGATTCCATAATCGCCTTAACGATGGAAAGTCCTATACCGTTTCCTCCATACTCTCTTGTGCGCGCCTTATCCACTTTGTAAAATTTATCCCAAATATGCCCTATATCCTCTTCCGGAATCGGAGAACCTGTGTTGAATACAGAAACTCTCACCGTCTCTTCCTTCTTCACAATCTTTATTTCAATTATATTCTCTCCCGCCACATGATTCAAGGCATTACTGATATAATTTCTGATAACCTGTTCCGCTTTAAACTCATCTGCCCACACATATACAGATTCTTCCATAATGAAATTGATTTTGACACCTTTTTGCTGAATCAAAATATCGCATGACTGAATGACACCGCGCACTAACTCCACAATATCAAACCGTTCAAATGATATCTCCTCCTTGCCAAACTCTAACTGGTTCAGCGTCAGAAGATTTCTCACCATCTGATTCATCTTATTCGCTTCGTCCATAATAACATCACAGTAAAACTCGCGGCTTTCCACATCGTCGCTGATTCCTTCTTTCAATCCTTCCGCATATCCCTGAATCAGTGCAATCGGTGTTTTTAATTCATGAGAAACATTTCCCAAAAATTCCGTACGCATCGTCTCTATCTGTTCTTTTTTCTCAATATCTTTCTGTAATTCGTTATTTGCACTCTTTAACTCAGAAATGGTTGTTTCCAATCTCTGTGACATTTTGTTAAAATTGCAGCCCAAAATTCCAATTTCATTTTTCCCGCCGCTTGTGTATTTTGCATCAAAATCTAAATCAGCCATTTTCTCCGAGAGCATCGCCAACTCTAAAATCGGATCGGTAATCTTCTTTGAAAAATACCAAATAATCACGATACTGATAAGGATAACCCCCACTCCGATATACATGAGAAAACGGTTAAAAATCATGACACTTTCACGTATACTTTCCAGCGGACTTCTAAAAAGAAATACATTTCCATTAGAAAAATTTCCCCACATCTCCAAATATTCCATTTTATTCCGCGGGTCTTTCGCCTTTCGCAGTTCATAGTTATCGCTTGACTTCAAAAGCGTACTTTCTTCCTGATTAATATTAAAACGGTAGCCGACTAAACGTGTTTTCAGCTCTTCATTTTCCGAGTCTGTACGCATTTTAATCCGTATGCTTCCGGTGGCATCTGTCACAATAAGAGAGACGTTGCTTTTCTCCACCAACGGCCCTAAAGTCTTATTCAGACTTTCGGAATCCATTTCCTTATTTTCCTCCATCAGTTTATTAAGAGATTGATATATATTTGTTAGTACCTGCATTTTATTTTGTACATAGTATTCCTCGAGAAATCTGCTGTTCATAACAAACACCGCTAGAAGAATAAACATTACAATTCCAATAAATACAGTTGCCATCTGACGTTTTATTGAATATTTCATTACGACACCTCAAATTTATAGCCCATGCCCCAAATCGTTTTAATATAATCACCTTTATCGCCCAGTTTACTTCTTAATTTCTTCACGTGAGTATCTATTGTTCGCGCATCGCCAAAATAATCATAATTCCATACATTATTCAATATTTTTTCTCTTGAAAGTGCAATACCCTGATTTTCCACAAAGTATGACAGCAATTCAAACTCCTTATAACTCAACTCAATCGGCTGATTGTCAATGGTAACAAGATGCGCCGTCTTATCTATCACAATTCCACCCGCATCAATTGATTCCTCAGAAAACAATACGTTTGTCCTTCTTAAAATTGCTTCAACTCTCGCCACCAGTATTTTCGGACTGAATGGTTTCGCAATATATTCATCTACTCCCAAATCAAATCCCTGTAACTCATCTTTTTCATCTGCTCTTGCCGTCAGCATAATGATAGGTACCTGTGAAACCTGTCGCACTTCTCTACACACCTGCCAACCGTCCATCTTCGGCATCATCACGTCCAAAATTAAAAGTGCAATGTCTTTATTATCATAAAAGACGTCCATTGCCTCAAGGCCATCTCCTGCCTCAAGAACGGTGAACCCGTCCCTCTCCAAAAAGTCTTTGACTAACTTTCTCATTCTGCTCTCATCATCTACTATTAATATTTTCAATCGCTCCATGATTTCTTCTCCTCGTCACCTGTTTTCTTTTATCCTAACAGAGAAATATGTTCCTTTTGTGAAAATCACAAATTTTCCCTTATCGGTTTTACATTGCTCATCAGTTTTTTTCCGTCACTTGTCAAAATAATCGTTCCCTGCTCATCTGTACGAAATAATTTTATCTTTCTTTTTTTAACTCTTTTCAATACTGATTTGTGGGGGTGTCCGAAGGGATTTCCCTCTGCACAACACACTACAGCATACTCGGGGGAAACTGCTTTTAGAAATTTCATCGAATTCGTATCACTGCTGCCGTGGTGGTTTAATTTTAACACGTCCGATTTCAGATACACATCTTTCTCCGACAATTCCTTTTCCAATGTTTTGCTGATATCACCACAAAATAAAAAACTGTGTTTTCCATTACTGATTCTCAAAATTAGAGAAGAATCGTTCACATCTTCATAAATTTTGTTTGGATTTGGGGCTAAAAACATCATTTTCACCTTTCCGAGCGTTCTCACTTCTTTCCACTTCGGTACGGTTATTGGTATTTGTTTTGCCTGCGCAGTCTCCCGAATATCCCGATAAGTATGTGTCCCATATGTCTGTTTTGGTAAAAATAATTCTCCAACTTCAAAATTATATAATACTGCGTCAATTCCTCCGATATGGTCTTCATGCCCATGCGTCCCAACTACATAATCCAAGTAAGTTATCCCCTCTTTGCGAAGATATTCGACCACTTTTCCACCTGTCGCATTTGTTCCACCGTCAATCAGCATATTTTTTCCACCCGACTGTATCAAAATGGATTCTGACTGCCCTGTATCCATAAAATGTACTTTTAATTCTCCTGATGCGTCCTGTAGAACTTTTTTCGTTTCCCACTTCTCCTGAAAACGAAAGAAGATAACAGTCAGGCAGAAAATAGTGATTATAATACTAATCCGACGGATTCTCCTGTTCCTATTCATATTGCACACTCCTTTTTAGGTAGTGTGCCACGTTTTAACACTCTATTATTCGTTTAAATAAATCTTTCTGCGCAGCGCGGAATCACTATAACTAAGAGCGGGAACTTTTCAACTATTCCCGCCCTTTTCTATTACATACTTCTTCCGACAACTTCTGCCACTACTTTGCATTTGTCAATCATCGCCTTAAATTTCTCCGGTTTCAATGACTGCGCGCCATCACTCCATGCACATTCCGGATTATCATGTACTTCCACAATCAAACCGTCGGCCCCTGCTGCCACCGCCGCAAGCCCCATGGATTCCACAAGTTCCCAATCTCCCGTAGCATGGGAAGGATCAATAATAATAGGAAGGTGACTCTTACGTTTGATAATCGGCACAACGCTCAAATCCAATGTATTCCTCGTATACTTTTCAAACGTGCGGATTCCTCTCTCACAGAGAATAACCTGATCATTTCCCCCTGCCATAATATATTCCGCAGACATCAGCCACTCTTCGATTGTATTTGCCAAACCTCGTTTTAACAAAATAGGTTTGCGGATTTTTCCCAGCGCTTTTAGCAAATCAAAGTTTTGCATATTTCTGGCGCCTACCTGAATCAAATCCACATTTTCTACAAATTCATCAATTTTATCTGCACTCATAATTTCAGATACAATCGGAAGACCTGTTCGTCTTCTCGCCTCCACCATAGCCTCAATTCCTTCCGTTCCAAGTCCCTGAAAAGCATATGGTGATGTACGCGGTTTGTACGCTCCCCCGCGAAGCATGTCCGCTCCCGCATCTTTTACTTTCTGCGCCAAATCACAGATTTCCTCTTTTCCCTCCACGGAACACGGACCTCCGATGACAACTACTTTTTCTTTTCCGCCGATTTTTACTCCTGCCACATCAACTACGCTGTCCTCCAAATGAAAGAGACGATTTACCTTTTTATAAGGCGCGCCGATTCTTGTCACATCTTCAATCCATTTATTTGCGCGAATCTTTCTTTCATCTACAATGGTTGTATCCCCAACAATACCGAATACGTTATAATTTGCCCCCTGAATAAAGTTTACCTCTAATCCCTGCTGTTCAAAACTTTTAACAACTTTATCTACTTCTTCCTGCGGTGCATTTTTCTTACATGTAATAATCATATTTTATTCCCTCTCAAACTTTCTATTTCTATCGGGAGAAGTTTCGCCTCTCCCACCTTATCCACCTGTACAACGGTAACATATTTTCCGTTTGCTTTCTTATCTTTTTTAATAAAATGTATCACTTCTTCCACATCATAATCAGCGGACAGCGGAACATTTAATTTACATAAAACTCTTCTCAGCCGTTCCCTGATTTCTTCATTTTCCAAAATCATCATCATTCCGATACCGACACATTCCCCGTGGTAATATCCTTCCAAATGGTAAATGCTTTCGATGGCATGTCCGATTGTATGGCCGAAGTTTAAAATCTTTCGCAAATTTTCTTCTTTCTCGTCCTGTTCCACCACATTTTTCTTTACATGCAGGGCGCGGACAATAATCTCTTCCAAATCTTCCTCTATATTCTCAGTCTTTTCAAAAAGTTCAAATAACTTTTCATCTGCAATCAGCCCCGCTTTTACCGCCTCGACAAGTCCGTTATGATAATGTCTTTCCGGCAAAGTGGACAGTGTGTTCAAATCAATAAGCACCGCCTCCGGGTGATAAAACGTACCTACAACATTTTTCACTTCGCCCATATTTACCGCTACTTTTCCACCAATGCTGGAATCAATCTGCGATAGAGTTGTTGTCGGGATAGATGCAAACCGCATTCCACGTTTAAACGTCCCCGCCACAAATCCACTCAAATCACCAATCACTCCACCGCCAAGCGCGATAACTAAATCTTTTCTTGAGAAATCTAACTCAAGCAGCCTGTTCAAAATCTGCTCATAAACCGTAAGACTTTTCGTTTCTTCCCCCTGCTTTGCAACAAAAAGACAGCCTTCTTTACACTGGCTCAGCACTTCTTCGTAATACTGTTTTGGCACACCCTCATCGGTGATCACCATCACTTTACAGTCCAAAGAAATGTATTTCTCCAAGTGCAGACGGCAGTCTCTTTCTATATAAATACGACTCGTTTTCTCAGCCAGTTGAATATTCATTTCCATTTCTCTCACCTCATTTTCCTCTATCTTAACTGATTATGTATCGTTGTCAATATAAAATCCAATTCTTTCACATCTATCTGTCCCGATGCAGACGCTTTTCCTGCCGTTCCGAAAGTCATTGCCGAACCTACCAATTCCCCTGCCAAACGGCTTATAACACCCTGCCCTGCCATAGACATTGTCACAATGGGCTGTTTTGCATACAGCCTGTTCATTTCTTCCGTGGCAGCCAAAAGTTCCAGCACGTCTTTTACCGATTGGGGCATCACTGCCAGTTTTACAATATCCGCCCCCATTTTCTGCATTTCACATAATCGCCTTATCATCTCATTTTTTTGCGGCGTCTTATTAAAATCGTGACTGGAAACAATCACTTTACTTCCCAGTTCTTTCAGTTCCTCTATAAGACTGTCCGCATTTTCAAATGCAACTCCCTCCACGTCAATTAAATCTGCCATTTTGGATTTTGCAACCTCTATGTTCAATCTTCTGTATTCGTCCCGGGAAATTTCTTTTTCTCCACCCTCGTTCGCCGTCCGAAAAGTGAATAAAACCGGAATTTCCCCTACATATTTCCGCAACTGCCGCAAAACATTTTCCACTCTCTCCCAATCGAAAATACCGTCAAACCAATCGCCCCGCCATTCTAACATATCCGCTTTCTGCTGCCGCGCCTCTTTCACCTGCTCTTCCACTTCCTCTTCTGTTCTGGCTACAATCGGCACAACGATTTTCGGTTTTCCTTCTCCTATGACGGTCTGCCTCACTCTCACCCTGTTCATGTACTGCCTCCAAAATAAATAAATTATACTTATATTACCACACTTTTCCTCTCTACAAAAAGGATTTTCTTGACTTCTTTTCAAAAGGGTTTTAGTCTATAAAAATAGAGGAGGGTTTTGCAATGAACAGACAAATTGATGGACACACCATTTTAACGGGACTTCTCGGCAGCCCGGTTTCCCACAGCATTTCACCCCTTATGCACAACGAGTCTTTTCGACAACTGGGGTTAAATTATATTTATCTCGCTTTCGATGTTGATGTGAACAGATTGGAGACGGCAGTTGAAGGATTGCGCGCACTAAATGTACGCGGTTTCAACCTGACTATGCCAAACAAAAATGAAATGTACAGACTCTGTGACAAACTGTCTCCTGCCGCCAAAATCAGCGGAGCGGTAAACACCGTTGTAAATGATGACGGTGTCCTTACAGGATACACTACGGACGGCATCGGTTATATGCAGTCGTTAAAAGAAGCAGGACACGATATTATCGGCAAAAAAATGACTATGCTCGGTGCGGGAGGCGCATCTACCGCCATACTTGTGCAGGCCGCACTTGACGGGGTAAGGGAAATATCTGTATTCAACAACAGAAGCGCTTCTTTTCACCGCATGGAAAAAGTTATTGAGGACTTAAAAAACGTATCCGATTGTGAAATTCATTTATACGATTATTCCGATGAAAACATACTCAGACGGGAAATCTCGGAAAGCGTCCTGCTGACAAACGGAACATCTGTCGGTATGTCACCAAATACCGATATTTCCATTATTACAGACAGCAGTATGCTTCATCAAAATTTAATTGTCTCCGATGTGATTTACAACCCACGAGAAACAAAATTGCTGCGAATAGCCAGAGAGTTTGGATGCCCGACACTCAACGGACTTTATATGTTGTTGTTTCAAGGTGCGGAAGCATTCAAACTGTGGACGGGAATGGAAATGCCGGTGGAAGTGGTGAAAGAGAAATATTTCGGAGCATAGTTTTTCCCTAACAAAAAGCAGGAAACCTTTTCAGATTTCCTGCTCAGTAAAACTACGAAAATGTAATTACTATCCCTATTTGACAAGAACGATCATCATAGAACGATTGTATTTGTCCCCACTCATAATAATATTCGACATCTGTCATACTCTTTTTGCTGGGAACGCCTAAGCATCTCCTTAAAAATCTGTTATTTTCTTCTTGCAACTTTTTTAAGACTGTATCATTCATTGACTCATATTTCGTAGAATATTTTTTGTCCGCTCGAACCAATTCAATCTTTTTTACTTTTCCATGTCTTCCGTAAATTGTAACATAAAACTTCTTATAAAGCCATTTTAAAGGTTTCTTAGAAATCAATATTGTATAAGAATACTCTGTTTGAGCAATCTTAAAATCAATTTCTTTAAATAGGGAAATACTTCCTTTGGGAGTAATTTTATATCCCCCTATTTTTAACATATCTTCCTTTAGTTCATTCTTTACTTCGATAATCTCCATACTTACTATAAAAACAACATAGCCTTCACACATTACAACGGTAACTATTTTTGCCCATAGTACATCCGGAACAAACATATTCCAAGCTATAAAAGGAAGAAAAGCTATTCCTACCGCAGTCACCAGTAGAAGCACCCTCCAAATATAATTTTTCTTTCTTTTTCCTTCATTGGTTAAATTTTCATCATAATAGAGATGCCCCGGGGTTTCAAATGAGTTTAATAGAAATTCCTTTAAAAACGACACTAGAACCGCTCCCCAAGAAGATTTCTTTTGTTCTTTCATATGACACAATCTCCTCTGCTATATGGTTATTTTTCAACCTCAATTATTCTGTTGACGGCAGATGAATGCCCCAAAAAACTACGCCAAAAGGACTTTCTCTTTGGCAAATTTCCAATGATTCCCCATTCATAGCCATCTTATATACTTTTTCAGTAACTACAAGGTCTGTTTCTTTCCCATTGTCCATCACAATAGTTAATTTGTAATCATCATCATCTACATCCGGATCCTCTGCATGGCTATCCACAATAATAGCCGGATAATGATGAGCCGGACCAATAAAAGCTGCATTTACGCAGTAATGAAGTCCACAAGCAATGGACAATCCAACCACTCCCATGTACAACCCTGCACCTACCCTATTCCGCTTCGGCGAACGAAGAACTTGCAGCACAATCAACACTATGGTAATAGATAGTATCCGAATTAACCAGCCCCAGTTGCCATCTAACTCCCGAAGCACCACATTGCCCCAGATATCGCTAATTTGCCAAAAATAAGTATATCCTATTAACAAACAAATAATCAGCGGAACATGGATGTGCATGGCTCTCCACTCCGGTGTTGCGTTCTGAGGCCTGTCTCCAAAGGAGAGTACGGGTGCAAACACCAAACAAAATAAAAGAAATGGAATAGGAGCAAGCACACCAATTTTCATAACCGTAGTAAACTTTACATCAGCGAAAATATATAGCGGAATAGGAATAAGAACGCCAATAGCAAACAATCCAATAACAACCCACAGCCCCACACGAATGCCTTTAATATGGTCGTGCCATCGGGTGTGGTACTCCGCACGCCATTGGACAGTTCTTTCTTGCTGTTCCTCCTGTTTGGTTTGTTTTTCCATTGTAGGAGTCAATGTTGCATCAAGATTGGTACTTTCAAGCCACTCTGCAAACCGTGGAATTCCCAACATATTGGTTTCGATAGAGGCTAATTTTTTTCCCTCCCTGTTTAGTAAATGGATAGATCGGTTGGCTGTCAGTCGCACGGAAGTTACCTGTCCCGATACAAATTTCCGTTTCCTTCCCCAACTACTTATGTACAAAATAGAATTATCTCGAAATACAAACAGAACTCGGTTACGCCCGGCCAAAATCATCCATACTCCCATAAGGAAAAACAGCACGCCAGGAATGGCTACAAAAGCCGTTACTTCTGCTTCAAAAGGCGGTGTGCCGGCCACGATAACCCCCATAAGCAACAGAATAAAGCCCAGACCCCAAAAAATCACGCCTAGAATTGTTACCACCTTCCGTTCTCGAACAATCACCACCGGCGCTTTCATATCTTCTCTCTCCCTATGGTGACACAGTAGTAATACAATGCCAAATCCTATCAACGCCAGAAGTATTCCAACACCTAAACTAACGCCTGTCCAATCCAAAGATTCCTGCCCATCTGTTATGAACATCAGCGGTAGCAGAAGCAGAGAAAAAGCAATCGTAAAACTACCGCAAATGATACTAGGTAACTTACTGCCCGGAATAGGTAAGTCATAGGTTGCTTCTAGCGGCTTTGAGGCAGTACATTCCATCTGAAAGGCCTCAAATTCCGGCTGTTGTTCCAACACATGGGCACAGTGAGGACATTGGGACACATACGTCATCTCACACCTATTGCCCTTCCCACCCATAGGTAAGGGCTGACCACAAACCGGGCAGATCCAGCAGCGTTTGAAGATCTTTTTTCGCATTTGTTTCAAAATGAAAAGAGATAGCATCGGAAGAAAAAAGACCGGCAGGAGCAACCACGGACTATTCGCAGTGATTAGCCCAATCATCAAGATAGTAAAGCACATCGCTGTTCCAATCAGAAAGCGGCTACCCATTTTGGCGGCCTGCTTTGTGGCGGTAATGTAGGTTTCGTTTCCCTGCTTCATGCCTGCATGCTGAAGATCCAATAAAAATGCCTCAATCAGTTCATACAGATCATCTGAGTCATCCACATCTTCGCTGGTAAATTGATCATACAGATTTCCGTTTACATATAGTTTCGCACCGGAACAGTTTACCTCAATCTTGCAATAGAGCCGATTCAGAGTCAGACTGTCTCCGGAAAACTCCAGTTGATACTGGGGATATTGTGCTTTTAGACGCTCATATAATTTTTTGAGTTCGTTTTCTTGATACATAGGCAATCTCCTTTTATGTGTAAGTTTTCATTTTACGCAGGAAGATGTCCAGATTTTCTTCCTGCGTAGCAAATCCATAGACTTTTTTAGACATTCGGAACTTTATCATATCTCCGTCTGTTAAATAGATTCGGAGAATATATTGAAGCGGAATCAGACTCTTTCTCACTTTTGTTCTTTGGATATTGCTGAAAAGGATACGGCCGGTTCCCTTTAATTTTTGCGAATCGCCCTGAAGTAGATATACCAATAACGCATTTTCGGTCAGACCTAAATATCCAAATGTGTAGTTTCGTTTCTGCAATAATGTGCCGTAAATCGGTGCTTTTAAGGTCTCGCCTATTTCCAGCAATATGGAAAGTGCAGGAATCATCTGTTCATAAAATGTCATTTCATCACCTCCGTTAAAAAGGAAAAGTAATTGTCAAATTATCATATCTATATGCGAACATTATAGCATTTGTAGTGTCTTTCGTCATTATTTTTCTCCTATATTGTAACACAGGAGTTTTTTTACTGTGAACTGAAACTATCATAACTCACCTGCATAACAGAGCTTTCCCTAACAACAAAACAGAGCATAATTCCTTTGGAAAGAACTATGCCCTGTAGCAACTTCTCTTATTCTGATTTATCTACCGAATTGATAGACATTTTCTTCATTGTCCTCTTTAATAAGAAAACAGCAACTACTGCAGACACCGTTTCCGCTATCGGGAAGGTAATCCATACGCCCGTCAGTCCCATCACTTTTAATAGGACGATAGATAGCGGCACAATAATGATCAGTTGGCGAAGCAACGAAATCATCAGTGATTCTATCCCTCTTCCCAATGACTCAAATACACCTGAGTACACCGTTCCGATTGTGGATACGATAAATCCAAGACCGATAATGCGCAATGTTTCCACACCCATTTTCATCATTTCTTCGTTTGCATTAAACATTTTCAAAATCTGTTCGGGAATGCCGACAAATAATACCGTTCCAAATATCATAATTGCTCCCGATACCATAACGCTCACTTTAATCACCTGTCTTAAGCGGTGATGCAGACCTGCACCATAGTTGTAACTGATAAGCGGACGCATTCCCTGGATAACACCATTTGCAGGCATATATACAAATGTCTGCAATTTGAAATAAATTCCGAGAACTGCAACTGCCGTCCCTGATACCGCGGAAATGATTCCATTTAAAATACCAATTAAAATAGATGGCATGGAAGTCATAATCCCTGACGGAACAGCCACCATATATAACTGTTTGGTAATCTGTTTGTCAAAGCGAAATCCTTTAAATTTGATGTGAATTCCTCCACTATCTTTACAGAATAAAATTATAGCTAAAGTACAGGCGGATATTTGCCCAATGACGGTTGCAACCGCCGCTCCCTGTACACGCATTTCCGGAAAGCCAAACAGACCAAAAATTAAAATAGGGTCCAAAATAATATTGATAATCGCACCCACTGCCTGCATAATCATCGGCATGATCATTTTTCCCGTCGCCTGAAACATTTTTTCAATGGCAATCTGAAACAGGCTCCCGAAAGACAGGCAGATAACGATATAAGTATACTGACAGCCCCATTTGAAAATATCCGGATCATCTGTGAACAGACGGAAAAACGGTTTGATACAAAATATACCGATTAAAATAAACATAAGCGAATGTATTGCCGTAAACACTATTCCATGTGTGGCAGTCCTGTCAACCATATCCTGTTTTCCCGCGCCCATATTTCTTGCTATCCCCGCATTTAGTCCTACACCAAGTCCTACCGCCACGGATAAAACAAGGTTTTGAAGCGGAAAGGCAAGTGACACCGCCGTCAGCGCATCTTCCCCAAGTTGTGCTACAAAAATACTGTCCACAATGTTATACATGGACTGAATCAGCATGGACACCATAGGCGGAATTGCCATAGACATCAAAAGTGGAAACACGGGTTTTGTTCCCATTACATTTTTTGTTTTATTCATTTTCAACCTCTTTCCTTTTACTCTTCTTTTCCCTTGCATAAACATTTTTCTCATAGTATGATTGTTCATTATAGTAAAAATTCATTTAGAAGGGATTGTAATTATGATAAATAATATAGAAGATAAATACTTGCAGTTTAAAGAAACCACAGAATATTATCAATCATTGCAAATGCAAAATGATCAGGAGACACTCGTACAATTTTTAAGGGAAACTCAGGATATTTTCGGTTGTATTCCCGCTGATGCCAAGATGCAGATCGGTGAAATCATGGGAATGAAACCTTCTCTCATTGATAAAATCATTTCCATGTATCCGAGTCTGACTGCCGAAAAATTTCAGACGGAAATCATCGTCTGTTCCGGCGCTTCCTGCTCCTCCAAAAATGCACAAAAAGTACTTTCTGAAATCCAGACACTTTTGCAAATCCGTCCCGGACAGGTGACAAAGGACGGAAGATATAAACTGACTGCCAAGCCTTGTATGAAACAATGTAAAAAAGGCCCTAATCTTATGATAGGCAGCACGATATATCATAACATAGATTCAGAAAAACTGAAAACACTTTTATTATAATTTTTTACGAAAGACTAACTATTAAAAGTCAAGTCTAAAATGAAAGGTTTTTGAATGAATTGCAAAAATGCATTTCAGATATAGTTGAACCTTGAAAACTGCATGACAAACAGAGTGTCGTTGCTGGCACTCTAAAAGGAGATAGTTACAGAAAAAATTAAGCTACTGGCAGGTATGCTTTTCCTGATTTTTCCATTGCAAAAATTAAGCGCACAAGCTTCTTAGCGGCATGAGATAATGCGACATTATAATGCTTGCCTTCCGAGCGTTTCTTTTCAAGATATGCACCAAAAGATT
>ERZ773217.928-NODE-928-length-25378-cov-55.297872_pt1 | contig 25378 bp, 18 predicted proteins | sample MGYA00580995_ERZ773217 | MGnify/ENA primary metagenome ERZ773217 (study PRJEB29015, sample SAMEA2737772) | human gut metagenome | biome: human gut; feature: human-associated habitat; material: faeces | place: China | collected 2012 ...
GGTGTGGAAGAGAAATTGAAGCAGTAAATATTGACTCTTAAACTATAAAATTACCGTGGGTAGCAAGTCTTACTATATTCTTTGCTACCCACAATAATTTATCTCCTCCTTCAAAATCGTATTATTAATAACTATCCTTTAACTAATCTTCCCCAACTTCTTCAAGCGGCTGCGGATAGCCCCTTTAGTACGTTCAAACATCTCGGCAAGCACACTTATACTGTTCCCTTCATCATACAGACGGCAAAGCAACTGGTCGGCCTCTTCTTCCCAAGGGATATAAGCATTTCCATGCTCGTTTCTCTTCTCTTCAATGGTATAAGCCTTCTTTCGCTCCGACTGTGCAGACGAAGAAAGCCCCTCGTTAGCATCGTAGCTCTGTTTTGACGGAATCACACCTCTTACACCACCTTTCGGATTGGGCACATCGCCCTTGTAGCGCGGAATCAAGTGCATGTGTACATGAAAGACCGACTGCCCCGCCGCCTCGTTCACATTAATACCCACATTGTATCCGTCCGGATGGTATCGCTCGTCCACCTTCTGCTTCACGTACTGAAGCACCACATTCATGGCCTCCCGTTCGTGATTGGTCAGGTCAAAATAAGAAGCCACATGCCGCTTGGGAACAATCAGTGCATGACCTGGCGATATCGGATAACCATCATAGAACGCCACACAAGTAGCCGTCTCACAAATAATTTCCACTCTTCGCGACAGACGGCAAAAAGGACAGACCTCCCCTTCCTTCCGGGGCAACTTGTTGAAATGCTGATACTGATAAAGCTCATAGCTCGAATTACGTTCCAAACTCTGGAAAGGCAGCCGCACATTGCACTGATAGGTGTACTGGCGATGAATGGCATACAACCTGAACCCTTCTTCCGTCAGGTCACGACGCACGGCAAAAAAGGCCATTCCCGTAAAAAAATTTTATATATCAACAATATAATATCATCTCTTTCTGACACTCTGCATAAGTGTTGAAAGTTTTTCTATTCGCAGTCTAGTAGTATACTTTCCTTTAGGAAAAATCCAATAATAATTATTGAATTCCACTTCTGCTTTATTTTCCACACATAAATCAAATAATAGATATACTCTATCAGCCTCAACCTTTTCTTTATCCACATCTTCAACTAATATTGGATTTCCCTCATTATCAAGAATATTTCTACCATTTCTATCCTTTCTATATTTCTGATATGGAGGATATCCTAATTTTATTAACTGCGCCCTAGTATAAACCTTAGGGCCTGTATTTATTAGCTTTATAAAATGAGTAGACTCTTTCCCATTATGAAGAAGTATATATTTTGCATTAACTAAATCTCCTGTAAGTGTTATTGAGCCTTTATTATCACCTACACGAACATTATATTTATGACTTTTAAGAATCCAATCAAGATGACTAGATCCCTTATAATATGCAATAATAACAGTAGTTTCATCTGGTAAAAAATCTCTATTAACCCCATATGACTCCGGAATTTTTTCCATTAAAAAGACTTTATTTTCCTCCTTATATATGTCATACTGATAATAGGACATTTTCTCCCTTTCTGAAGTTCTATCTAACATATGAGCTTTAACTTCTGCAAGAAAATGTTTTAAATACAATGAGTCATGATTCCAATAGCCTGGTCGAATACTAAATGCACCTAGGCCAGGAATTATCTCATGAAAACCCTTTATTTCCTTACTTTCCGTTCCGGGATATAAAACATAAGCACCACTTGTTCGTCTAATAGCATCCTTATAAGCATGCATTTTTAAAAGATCTGCACGTTTATAAATACCCATCTCTTGTTGCTCCTTTTCATCACTTAAATTTTTATTCACATCACCATTGGCACAATCTTCAAGAATAACCCTATTTAGTCTATATTTTGCATCAAAATGAATATGAGTTATCAGCTCCTCAGCCTCAGCCTGCGTTTCTGTTATACTACCTGGCCATATTGACAAAGTATAATCCGGTCGCATTGATGTGGTCCAACTTCCTGCCTTATGTATAGAATCATTATCCCCTGAAATTTTATAAAATGTTCTATTATAGTAAAATGCTATATTAAGCTCTCTCACAGCAGATTTACTTTTCCCTCTAAGAATCACTTCCTTTCCTTGAATAATATTCAAGTCTATTTTATCTTTATCTATGCTAACAAGATTACGTTTATCTGCTGGATTCAGATGAAAGAACTCACCTATCAATTCCTGAAGTTTAAAAAACAACCAATACTCATAAAGTATTGCAACATTTTTCTTCCCTGCATCATATACATTATTACCACCTACCCAATTCAACTTAGCTGCAAGATCAAACATTAACCATGATTGTAGGACTTCACGATACCCTTCTTTTCTCTGAAGTACAGGACTATTCATATTAAGAAATGACGGCATAGAAATCTGACGAAAAAAATGAGTATCAAGATAACTAGAAATTTGATTTATTGTTCTATTCACCTCATTTCTAAGTCTTTCTGAAGCATTTTTCTTCTCCTTTAACTCTGAACAAAACATAGCAAAGGTCCTTAAAACAAATTTTACAAATTGATTTTCCTGATTATCAATTGTATCACATTTATAATCAACTTCTAATCTTCTTGGAATACTAGTAATACCACTTGAACAAAGTTTTGCATCAATAGAGAATAAAGGTATTCTATCATTTGAAGTCACAATTTGACGGATATTTCTTCTAGATAATCTCTTAACAGCATAAATATCTCGCTCAATAGTCGTATTTGTCCATTTCTTTACTGGATTTGAAACAATCTTATGAATAGCACCTTGAAAAGCGTCGCTATCGATGATTGAGCGTACAAAAGAATATTTTTGATATAAAGTTTGAGAATCACAGCTGTCATCAACTTCCAGCTTCTGTGTTACAGGAGCTCCTTGCATTAATACCAGATCTGTATAATACTCCGCTATTTCATCAAGCATTATTCTATAATCACTTTCATAATCTGCTTTTACAGAACGAACTTCAAATCTAATTTTACCAATTTCTTTACCTGTATATAATTCGCACACAAAAAGGGTTAACTGTCCAACATATATATTTGTACGAATAGTACCCTGACTTTTTCTATTTGGAAGACTTGTTCTTGTAACAATTTCAGTATTCTCTTTAAACTGAAATTGGTGGCCTTCTATACTTTCAAATTCATACTGATAGCTTGCTCCCTCAACTAAATGATATGCAATCTCATCTGGATACGGAGTATCTACCTCGTACAAAATATCTCTTTCCTTATTTACCGGAACAATACACAGGTTAACAACACCGTACTGACATCGAATCGGAATATTTAAGCTCTCACGTCTTTTCAGCATGATTATTACATTTATTTAAGTTATGCTTCAGCAAAACTAGTGAATCCATTTGAATAAGCAGCATCATACATTCGTTGAATCTTATCTGCTGTATAAGGAAATTTTGCATCCTTAACCTTTAGATTAGAAATACCCATTTCTCCTGTTGCTCCGTCAAAACATAACTTCCATAACGCTTGAAGAACAGGTTCTAACTTCTTGCGTGAACCATGAAGTTTTGGAAGCAACTTTTGAACAATCGCAAAATCTAATATTTGATTAATTCCCAATTTTTTTGATGTATCATCATTTGTTAATGATTGACTGATAAATCTAAAAATCTCAGTAGCACTTCTATATCCAAACTCAGCATTGACAGATTTTAGATTAAAGAAAAAATTATTTAAGGTTTCCTTTATTTCGTCAGTATTAGAAGCTAATTCTCTATTAGCAGCAAGCCGTACAAAACTTGTCCCCATATCTGCAGCCTTACAACAAATACTATTCCTATCAACAGGCTTTAATTCATCTAAAAACTGTCTCATTTCTTCCATTGAAATTTTAAACTCTATTACATTTGCACGATCAAGTACCTTTGGTGAAAACATATATGTGGTCTCATCTACATTTATGGTACCTATAATAAATAAATTTCTAGGCAATCCAATAGATTTGGGAGCCTGCTTCTCATCATCACCTTTCCAAAGAGGAATCTCTGCACCACTTTCCATAGCAGAAAGGAAATCAGCAAAATACCGCTCAACATAACTCATATTCATTTCATCAAGAATCAAAAAATAAGGCTTATTTTTATGCTTATTAGCCTCAATAAGAAGATCCAGTACCCCACTTTCAGGCCTAATATATCTATTTTCTTGTAATGCGTTCGGAAATCCAAGAAGCGGTTCTCTATTAGTCCAATCAGCACCGACTGAAACAACACACAATTGGCTTTTATCATGAATTAAAGCCTGTGCAAATGCTAAAGCAAGTTGAGTTTTACCAGAACCAGCAAGTCCACTAAGAATCAAGAATTGTTTTGAAAGCAGAGAAAATGCAAAACGTTTAATCAAAGAGTCATCATATAGTAACCCAGTACTTTTAATTAACACTATAATTTTTTCTATTGAAAATAAAACATTATTTGAAGTAGCATCGATTGAATAGTCCGACTTTTTTTCTCCTAGATTAAAGTCGTAAAATAAGCTTTTAGCATCTTCACTTTCAAGGTAATTGATAAAATCTTTATAATTTATAACGGCCGCAGTAAATACATTATTTCTATCTTTATTAATTTGTAAATCCTTGCACCCATTATAAATCTGTTGTATATCAGCAATACTTATTACTTCATAAAGATTATCTTTCCCTGATATTTTTTTTATTAGATTCAAAATATCTTCAGTAATTAAGTGATAATTGACATACTGCTTGATAGTACTATCACTTAAACTCTTAACCGTATATAAGTAATTTTTAAAAAGTTCTTTTCTTTGTTCTAAATTAGCATCTATATAATATTTCATGGGATTAACAATGCCTACCAATGAAAAATTATCAAAAAATGCTTTTTTATCATTTCTATCCATAAAGCCAAATATTATTTGAGGATTATAATCTGTAATTGTTAATTTCCCTGTTTTATCCATATGAAGTATTTTTGAATAACGATTTATATAATTCTTCATTATATCATCATTATTCTTTACTTCCTCTTTAAATATATCATGATAAGCCGTAATATAATCAGTATCAGGATGCTCTATTAAATAATCATATAAAGATTTCAGAACATATGTAGGGCAATGAATTTTATTAAAGCCATCTTTTCCAACATAAGGATTAGGCACATAATATCTTGGCATCCAATGATATAGATATAATTCAGCCTCTTTTCGCGTTATGTCATGATCAAAACGAGGATAATAAAAACCATCTTCTGCTTCACAATATAAACCTAATTGACATGCTAATTGATATGGAGAAGTGAAGAATTCACCTCCCCACTTATCTTTCATGCTATTTCTAAATTCTTTATGCGTCATTTTCACATGAGGCATAGAATTTACAAGCTCAACTATATTTTCAGGAGTTCCATTTCTCCATCTACATATTATATCTGCCATAATCTATTCAAAATTAGGATCGTAATATAAACTTGCATGAAAATTCACTACTTCACTTTTGTCTAATTTGGTTAGCATAATAAAAGAAACTTCAGGTATTGCTATTCTCCTTATTAAATCATAAACATATGCTTTATGATTATATTGAATAGACAAGTTTTTCTTTCGTTTATACGTTAATTCTTGGGCATAGACACGACCATTCCTATCAAACTGACGCTTACGAGTTAAATCAAAATATAACTTATCCGGGAGAGATAAAATTTCATTATAGTTTCTATTCCATGTATCTAAACTTACCTCACTTCTATAAGGGAACCTATTATTTCGATATTCCTCTTTTACATCATTCAAATAATCAATAACTTCGTTTTTTAGAAGTACACAATGTGCACTAAAGGCATCGTTTTCAAAGAAACTAAAAATATCAGGATCATTCTTACTACCTAAATACAAAGCAGCTTCTCCATTGCCCGTTCCAAATTTATTTATCTTTACAAAGCTATCTACCAATCTAATAAAAGCACAATCATCTACATATCTAAAATTTTTATTTTGCATATTTTGTTATATCTATTTGTTTTATAATTGCCATAAGAACATCAACAATTATACTATTACCTGCTTGTTTGTATATCTCAGTATCTGGTACAACAATCTTAAAGGAATCAGTAAACCCCATTAATCTCAAGCACTCTCTAGGGGTTAACTTTCTAAATCTACCGAATCTAACATCAATATTATCAATAGACTCCTTTTTCATTTGATATTTTCCTTCTATATATTCTATCGCATATTTTTCTGGTTGATTATCTATAAAATAATTTTCATCTAGACTATCTATTTCAAATAAAGACTCATCTGTCAAAGGTGTAGATTCGTCAAGTAAACTCTTCGGATGAAAAATAAAATCGCCATGCCAATTAAATTGTTGGTTTCTTTTTTGACATAACATAATATTTCCATTTATTTGAGTATAGCTTTTTTCTCTATTTATTGATTTCGTTATGAATCTCACACCTTTTTCTTTCAAGAAATATTTTTTATCAAAAGAAGGCTCTAAATAATCATATATACATTGTTCCAGCTTTATAGGAGCAGGAAACTTAAATTTTGTACTTTTTTTAAACCCTATACAAAATATTCTATCCCGACTTTGAGGAATACCATAATCTTTTCCATTGAGAACCTGATAATAAACTTGATAATTACAATCTTTCTCAAATGTATTCTTTATAACATCCCATGTATTACCCTTATCATGGCTAAGCATTCCTCTAACATTTTCAAAAATAAACACTTTAGGTTTGCACTCTATTACAATACGCGCAAACTCTCTAAATAACGTTCCTCTTGTGTCCTCAAAACCTCCATGTTTACCTCGTAGAGAAAAAGCTTGACATGGAGCACCTCCAACAAAAAGATCAATCTCTCCTTTATACTTTGAAGCATCAAACTCATGAACATCCGTATGCCATTGTTCTTCTGTTATTTTATAGTTTGCAAAATATGCCTTCTTGCAATAAGGATCAATATCTCCAGCAAATTTTATTTCAGTTTTAAGACCTAATCTCATCAATGCATGCTCAACTGCTCCTATACCACTAAAAGAAGTCCCTAAACGAACAATTCCATCAGGATTTGAAAACTGCTTCTGCCTCCAATCTACTCCTGATTCATCTATATTATTTGCTGTATTTTGTATATCAGCGTATTTATTTTTCATTTTTTGCCATATTTTGTAATATCCAATTGCTTCAATAAAGCTATCAGGACATCTACAACTATACTATTTCCAGCTTGCATATACAAAGCTGTATTACTAACACATTCATTAAAGTTATCGCTAAATCCCATTAGCCTTAAACACTCCTTTGGTGTCAGACGTCTCAATCCATTTATTCCTTTCTCTTTATTATAGGTAACATAATTATCAACTCCAGCTCTATGCATTTTATGCATACTCTGTAAAAGTGGTCTTGCTATTGCTAAATCTGTTTCAGTTGAGGTCTTAAAACTTTTTGACCCCCCCGCCAATACATATTTTGCAACTGTTTCTGATAAATAATATTTGTCCGCTACTGTGCTACATTTAAATACAAATTCATTAAACTTAGGACTTAACCTACCTGATGCTAAGCCCTCAACTCTTTCTTTATCTTGAGTCAATACTTTCATATCAAACTTCTCAACATAATATTTACCACCTCTATAATCTTCCATAAAATCATACATTATGTACGGGCAATCTATAGGGGCCGGAAAGCGAAACTTTATATTTTTTCTTCTGAAGCCAACACAAAAAAGGCGCTCCCGATGCTGAGGGATACCATAATTTTTACTATTTAATCTTCTAAAAAAAATATTGTATCCACAATGCTCTCTAAATGTATTGCTAATAACCTGCCATGTATTACCATTATCATGCTTATATAATCCCTGTACATTCTCAAAAATAAAGACTTTAGGCTTACACTCATCTATAATTCGAGCAAACTCTCTAAATAAGGTACCTCTTGTATCCTCAAAACCAAGCCTATTTCCAACAATCGAAAATGCCTGACAAGGTGCACCACCAACCAACAGATCTACTTTATTCTTATATTTCTGAGCTTTAAATGCACAGATATCATTATGCCAACTTTCAGAATCTATTTCATAATTAGCAAAATAAGATTTCTTACAATTTATATTTACATCACCAGCAAATATTATCTCATAATTAAGATTCAAACGCTTTAAAGCAAACTCAATAGCTCCAATTCCACTAAAAGTAGTTGCCAGACGAATCTTAGCATTAGGATGACTAAACTCTCTATAGAGCCAATTCAAGCCATCCAAATCTATTTCACTTTCCTGAATGCTATCCATTCTATTCAATTTTCTCTAATTTATCGTTTATATGATATATGGGGCTTTCCATCGTATTCTGCACTTCTGCAATACCTTCTATAAAAGGACCAATATAATAATATTTAGGTTTTACTTTCACTATCCCATTTTTAAGCATAATACCCCATTTACCATTCTGCTTATATGGAATATATCCATTACAATATGGATGCATATCTTCATATATAGGTGGAATAATAGTTCTGTTATTCTTGTCACAGACACCATACAGACCATTCTTCCTAAATATATTATAATCAGCAAGAGTAACAGCGATATTTGACATATCATCCCTTATTTGCTTTCCTTCCTCTGCATGTTCGACTACAACCATATTTTCATCACCTTCACTATAGTCAGTTTCTTTTTCACTAACATCAAAAAGAATATCTCTTTTTATACTTGTTCCATCATTATAATCATCACTACATGCAGTTGTTCCTAAAAAATGATGATACCAATAGCGATTTGCCATAGGAGTACCAAACCTATTGTATAATCCTACATTGTCCAATATTATTGAACTTTTCTTATTGTCCGAAACTCTTAAAGCTCTACCTACCTGTTGCAAGTAAAGAGATAAGGATTTTGTCGGTCTTGCAAGCTGAATAAACTCTATATCAGGACAATCAAATCCTTCTGAAAAAATATTTACATTGACAATAACCTCTATTTCACCTAATCTAAAACTGTTTATTAGATTTTCTCTTTCATTAGCAGAAGTAGTGCCATCTATCATACAGGCTTTTACACCTTTCATGGAATAAAGGCTACATATATTTGCAGCATGTTTTCTATCTATTGCATAAATAATACCCTTTTTACCATAAGCAAACTGCTTATAACTTTTATAGAGTTCAGCTCTAATTTTATCTCTATCAAACAAATTACTTAACTCTGATTCCAAATAATCGCCATCAATACCGTATCGATTAATATTATTTATTTGACGTTGAATATTAGAATTCCTTTTAATTGAAATATAATCATAGCTTGATAAATATCCATTATTTACAAACCATTCTATACTTTTAGACAGAACTATTTCATCATATAATGAAGTAAAACCTGAATGATTCATTCTCCATGGAGTAGCAGTAACTCCAAGTTTCTTGCTATTAGGATACATTATCCAAAGTTTTTGATATCCAGGAGCCATAGAATGATGAGCCTCATCAATTATTATAAAATCAAACCTTTCCTGTCTCATTACTTCGTAATTTTTTTTGCTCATAAAGGTCTGAACAGAGGCCACCTGAACACATCTTGATAAATCCATAGGCTTACCGCTCTGAATAATTCCATGAGGTATTTTATCAAGCTTTTTACTCGCTTGTTCTATCAACTCTTTGCGATGGGCTAGAATAAGTATTTTTGAATCTGGACTATTCAGACAACACCACTTTAGAATATCACGAACAATTGATGTAAAAACAATAGTCTTTCCTGTCCCCGTAGGCATTTGCAACATCACATTATCAACATTATCCCACAATTTATACACCTCACGTTTCATCTCTGACTGATATTCACGTAAGCCTTCGTCATTGCTAACAATATGACTAAATTTCATAGAAGGGCCATTATAAGGAATAACCTGTTCTATCTCCTGTTCCAAATATTCTCTAGGGTTATAATCCATTCTATTTATTTTCAATCCAACCTAAATCTTCAGCCTTTTCCTTTATTTCAAGAGCCCAACGAGACTGCTTATAAGTTAAAGCCCTCTTAGCTTTTGCATTAAATCCTAATTGACCTGTAAATGCCTGTTCTTTGGGGGACAACTTACCAATATTATCTTTACTCCATTTATTGATACTAAACCAAGTTTCTGCAGGGATTAACGCCGCTAATGAAATTACTTTTTGTTGCCCTTCTGTAATTTCCTCATCTACATCACCATTTGTAGAACAAAGTTCTTTAGGAAAATTATATTTATCACCTTCTTGACAAATCTTTGTTTTTAGTGCATCCCAACAAAGAGTCTTTTTCGTCCACTCATTTATATTCTCCCCTTCATTTACATTTATCAGATGGGAGTAAATAAATTGAGATATACATTTAACGTATTCCAAAATCTTATATAAAGAAGTTAAACGTAATTTATTAATATCTTCCTGAGGTATATGTTTAGTAATATATCTATTACGTTTCTTACCAGTCTCATCAGTATACGTTTCTTTAACCTTATAAGTTATAAGATCTATTCCTTTTATTAACTTGGCATATACACTATAAATACTCAAAGTCATATCATTATATAGGGAAGAGGAAATAACACACTGTTCATCCCAAACAGCATCAAGATTAATAGATTTTCCCGACTGATATGAAATAACAGACATTGTATATGCAACCATATTGGATTTATATCCAGGCAAAGCAATACCATCTTTTCCATAATAAGCATCTATAGCTTTAAATAAGATTGCTTTTGCTATAGTTCTATGAAATTTAGATTTATCAAATCTAATTTTATTCTTAATCATCTTTTCATGGAAAAATGCATAATTATTTTCTCCCCCCTTACATACTAAAGCTGGATTTTGATCCCAAGCCATCATAAATTTGGAAAGAAAAGTCTTATCAAACATTTGCTCCTTAGGATATTCAGCATAAAATTCGTTTTCTATTTTTGTACTTGACGAGCGTTTAGCTTTATCAAGATATTGGCCACGAGTTCTCTCGAAAAACCACTTAGAAACAGGGGTGCCATTTGAATTCATCACCCACTCCTCACGTGAAAGTTGTTCTATGTCTATTAGGAAAGGAGTATTTATATCAATATCAGACTTTTTAATTGCACTTTGAGTATTAGCAAACTTTGATATTTTAGGTACTATCGTGGGTATATTATCTGCGTTCTTAACTACTGAAATCTTCATTGCAACATAAACTTGTGCTAATCTGCTAACATCAACATCTTTCATTTTCATAACAGCACTAATTGCCGCTGTAGTCTGTCCTCCATTTACAATTTGCCATGACTTAATTTTAGTAATCGCATTCCCTTCTTCATTTAGTTTTACTTCGGAAGCTGTAGCTGATATTCCATTATTATATGCAAAAAACATATCAGGCTCCGGAGCTGTATCAACAATGCCCTTAGCTTTTTCCTTAGCAGTTGCTTGATGACCTATTAAAGTATCACGAATCCCCTTATTAGATGCTCCCTTAAACTGCAAAAAAGTTCTTACATTCATTTCAAGGAGTTGCTGATGATATTTATGATATACCTGAGACAATACAATACCAGGAATAATACTTAAATAGCAAGTTACATTTTCTGAAACATCGGGCATTTTTATACATGGAAGAGTGCAATTATAATCTCCCTCAAAATCAACGACAATAGGTGTCCTTCCTGAAATAATATTGTCTTGCTGCATAATACGTTTGGCATCCCAAACATAAAATTCGCAACTTGTTCCATTTTCTAACTCAATACTTGCCCTATCATAATCGTATGGAGCAATTGCATTAGTCAGAATAAATAATCTTATCCGGTTTATCCCCGTAGTAGTATAAATCAATTGAGCAATTTGGTTTAAATCACTTTTTACGTCTTTAATTTCGGACTCGTTTTCAATTTTAGTAAAAATACTTCCAGATATTGATTGATCATAGAAACGCTGAAGCCAATTAAAATGTCTGTCAATTTCGGCAGCTGAAATTTTTTTCCCTTTCTCTGGATCTAAATAAATAGTAAGAAAAAGATCTATTATAGTTGAATCATCGTCACTATTGAACCCCCACCCATCAATACCAACTCCATTTTTAGCTCTATAAGAACATAAATTCACCTGATTTACATCTCCAGCAGCCTGAACATATCCTACAACAATACTTGTCAGCTCATCTTCTGGATAATTTGACATTAAAATCTGATCATCAAAATTCTCTTTAAACTCCTCAACATCAGACTGTTCCTTACTTAATATATTTTTTATTGCATCACTCATAAAAAGTGAATCAGCAGGTTTGAAATCATTAAAATCTTGAAACTCCATATTATCATTATTTCCCATAAATATCACACTTTTTCTTTACGGATTAGACTTTTACTTGATTTTAAAAATCGTTTCTATTTTAAGCTCCACAACAGAAATACATTATTCTTAGTCATAAAAGTAGCGACTAAATTCTTATTAACTCCAATAATATATCCTATTGAATCACATCTCAATAGAAACATGTTTCAATTGAATCATAGCTTACCCTATTTATTCTAAAAACAAAAATATTCAAAATATTGACACCGCATATGATCATTTACATTTTTAAATATCAAGACCAAATAAAACAATCTATTTACTTTTATAACCTATTCCTCACTTTCTACTTTCACATACACCGGCTGATACTTCGTCCCCGCATTCTTCAACACCCCTTCCTTCACCAGTATCCGAATCACTCGCGTAGACTTCGAGGAATTAAACCCAGTGAGCCGTTCAAAGTCGCGGCGTTGCAGGAAAGAATGCGTCTTGAAATATTCCGCTAATTTCTGTTTCACCTCTTCCTCATCCAGCTTAGTAGAATGATGCGCCTCGTCCACCTTGCGCTCCAGATACACACTCTGAAAGCGGTCAATCAAGTCCTTGTCGGGCGTGAACTTGATGCTTCTCACCTGTACATCGTCATCCTTAATATACTTCGGATTAATGTCCGGCGCACACTTCAGGCTCAGACTGAAATAGCCGATTCCTTCCAAATGCACCGCATATCCGTTGCTCAGGTTCTCATAAAGTTCATCGTTCAGGGCCGTGATGACGGCTGCCACATCGGCTGGAGAGACGGTACATTTCCTGCGTATCGCTTCACGGATTTCACGGGTGGTCACTACATCTTTGGTAACCACTTTTGCATGCAACTTCGGTACGGAAACTCCCTCCTTTACCGGATTCTCAAACAAATCAAATTTTATAGCCATAATCGTTTTAGTTATATTGTAATTATACTTTTTAAAAACGCTTATACAAAAATACCTCGACACGTAGCTGTCAAGGTCTTGGCACGAACGTGACGAGACATCATCACGAACGTGTCAAGACCTCGTCACGTACGTGTCGAGGTAAATTTAACTCAATTTTTAGAAAAATGCAAGAAAATGCTAACTAATTTTAGTTCTAATCCATACCTAACAACGTCACTCCATAAAAGGAGTTTTTTTACTTTATATAACCTCAGATATTATTATATTAAACAAATAATCACTATATTTACACCAAATAAGAAATAACCATGGAAAGTATATTCAAGAAGCAAGACCTGTTCCTTACTCAAATGCGTAAAGACTACACAGCAGGAAATATCCCTCATTCAGACATATTCAAACCTTACTTTGAGTGGAAGAATGGAGGAACACTGATAACTTCTGCCATCACTAAAGATGAAGCTATTGCCATTATGTGGCATACGCGAGAATTACTGGAACATTTTTATGACATGTATCCTGATGCCTACAAGGATATTCCGGCACATAACAGTGATGACCCATGGCAAGAATATACCGGGTATGGGAAAGATAAATACAACGTAAGCTACCTGGAAGCTATCGACAGCGAAATGACTTCTTTACTAGCAGGAGGACTTTTCCATGAATGAAAGGAATGTAATAGTGCTGATTATGGAAGGCAGATATGAATTTTATGGTTCTCCCGCAGCTCTTTATTCCAGACATACGGCTGATGAACTGGGCATCACTCAGGGAGGACTGAACAATTATTTTTGTATGCAGCCCCAAAGTACGTATAAAACATATCGAAACAACAAATGTGAAATTATCAAAGGAATGGTAATCACCAACCGTAACAAGAAATAACAACAGAATCATGGACATCCTCTCCAAAGACCAGCGGCACAAAAACATGGCTGCCATTCATTCGGCTAACACCAAGCCGGAAATGATAGTCAGGAAGTATCTGTTTGTTCACGGATTCAGATACCGCCTGAACCATCCGCGTCTGCCGGGACGTCCGGACATTGTGCTGCGGAAATACCGCACCTGCATCTTTATCAACGGCTGTTTCTGGCATGGTCATGAGGGTTGCAAATATTACGTCATTCCCAAATCGAACACGGAGTTCTGGACACGAAAAATCACACGCAACATCGAACGTGACAAGCGGGTACAGCAGGAACTGGCACGAATGGGGTGGCACTGCATGACGATATGGGAATGTGAGTTGAAACCCAAGAAACGGGAACAGACGCTCCTGGCACTGGAATATACGCTCAACCATATTTACCTGAAAGACCATACCGTGAGTTATTCCTTTGACGAAGAAGAGAAACCGCTTATGGCTGCGGAAGAATCAGAAGACACTTATCATACCCTAAAAAAATAAACCTCACAATATGAACTCATTCATACCCATCTTTTCAGCCTTCTTCATCCTGCTCGGACTACTCGTCTGGAGATTCCCCAAGCTCATTGCAGGATACAACACCATGACGCCCGAGCAACAGAAAAAAGTCGATGTCAAAGGGCTCAAAGCCTTCATGTGCCGTGTGTTCTGCGCAATCGGCATACTGGTTTTCGTGAGCTACCTGCTCCTGCGGCTGTTCATGGACGAAGCATCGGCCATCAACATCAGTTCCATAGTAGTGCCCATAATAGGGGTTATCTATCTGCTGGCCGGTGGCCAACGGTACGACCACAACTAACGGGATGCCTGGGCGATAATCTCCTTCACTTCGCAACACTCTCCTTCCCGACGGATGCACCAGAACGGGATGGACTTGGCGTCGGTAAACTCTTTCATCCGCCAGGCTGATTCAAAACCGCTGGCCACGAAGTGCATGGGCACGAACAGGCCGGTACGGAACACGTCGAGGAACTGACGGGCTCCGCGGGTGTAGCCGTTGCCGATGCGCCCGTCTACGGGGAACATCACCACGTCGAAACGGTCGGTGAACTTGCGGATGTCTTTCAGCTCGCCCAAGAAACGCTTTTCTTCCTTGGCAGGGTTGATGTCGATGCCGAAGTCGGGGCTGTAGACCAGTCCCCCCTGATAATCGTCGGTCAGGAAACGGGCGTACCAGTTGTTCAGGTCGCCGGCATGGAAGATACGCTTGCCGTCGGTCTCTATCCCCCACGACACGCCGCTGTCGTTGCTTCCGGTGGCCGTCACGCGGAGGAGTTCGTCTTCCCACGTGGCACCTTTCCCCAGCCAGGCGTCGGCTTCTTCCTTCTGCGCCCGACGGTGTTTCAGGATGTCTTTCGAAAGGATGTAGCGCACGTTCGCTTTCCGGGTCCGCCAGGAGAAGATGTCGCGGTTAAAATGGTCTTCATGGAAATGGCTGGAGAAGACATACAGGGGCTTGGGCGACTGCAACAGACGGAGCATCACGCCGGCAGGGTCCATCCAGTAGTCGAACACGAGGATGCAGCGGTCGGTTTCGAGGGAAAAGCCGCTGTGGAAGATATAGGTGAGTTGCATAGGCTGCTTGAATAATTTGTGCAAAGATAGCGTTTTTGCCGGAAAGGAGCAGCCAGCCCCGGGGATTAAGGGGCTGTGCCCTCCACTTTATAACGGATGGAGCGTTCGCTGCGTTGCAGGCAGTCGGTGAACACGCGCAGATCGTTGGTGTAGTTCATCAGTTCCCACACGAGTTGCATTTCTTCGTCGGTCCAGGCTGCTCTGTGGCGCGGATATTTTTTCCGGATTTCCTGCAAAGGTTCCGGATTGGAATCTTCCGGAAGGTTCAGCCGGCTGGCCCGTTCACGAAGATGTGTCAGCACACTGTTCCAATAGTTGTGATAGAGAGGCTGACAGAAGAAGTCTGCACAGAGAATCTTCTGCTTCGGCGGACAGTAGAAAAGAGCCTCCCTGTCAATGGCTTCCAGTTCTTGCATCAGCTGGTCGATACATGCAGCGGCGGCCGGAGCCTGCACCAGGATAGAGCATTCATGGCGAGCATCGTCCTTGTTCCGTCGGGCCGAAAGCCAGTTGAACGAGCCTTCCACCAGCAGGCGGTCGTCCACCACCAAGGTCTTGTTGTGGATGCCTTTCAACACCCGCAGACTGACATGGTGTTCTACCAGTGCGCGGCGGGCTTGCAGACTTTCGTCCTTCCACAAGCCGTTTTTCTTATCCAGGTAATGGTCGGTATACACCACCACTTCTACCCCACGTTCCACTGCTTCCTGAATGAGGGGCAGCAAGTGGTCGCTTTCAAGGGCGCGGATGGAAAGGAAGGGCGACACAATCACCACTTTCCGGCGGGCGGTCTGAAGGGCCTGACGCAAGATGTCCGTATGGGCCTCAAGGGTGGACAGACGGCAGACTGCGGCCGACTGACGGGGCACGTCGAGCGACTGGCTCAGGAGGGGTTCCTCGTCCTGGTAGAGAAAGTGGGAGGAGATTTCGCTCTGCTGACTGTCGAACAGCCACTTGGCCAGGTTGCCCGACGGGGTGTCCCGGTCGGGATGGAAGATGTTCATGTGGCCGAACACCAGGAAGTGGTATTGCGCACGCGACACGGCCACATTGAGCATATTGTACTTTCCGCCTGCATCCATAAAGTAGGAAGTGTCGTCGGGTGAATTGACGGGCGAGAATATCACCAGCGGGTACTGAGCTCCTTGCAGCGAGTGGACGGTGCCGACGGTCATTGTGACGAAGTCTGCGGCATCGGGCAGTCCGGACAACAGCTTGCGCAAAAGGCGTTCCTGTGCCTTGAACGGGGTAACGATGGCGGCTACCTGAGAAATGGGCTTTCCGTAGGCTTCTTTCAGCTTTCTTTTCTCGCGCGACAGCCATTTCACGATGGCAGCAGCTTCGGCTTCATTGAATCGGCTTCCGGTCTTTCCCTTCTGGCTGTATCCGTTCACATGGACATAGCCTTTGGAGGGAAGAGCCGCGTATTTCGGACGGTCGCCTTTCAAGGGAAGCAGTCGCCCGTGGTACACATAATCGTTGCAATAGGCGATAATGGAGTCCAGGCAACGGCGGTGCTCGCGCAGGAAGGCCCCGCGTTCACCGTCCACCTGATAGCTGCCACTCTTGCGGGCCATTTTCATCAGGTTTCCGGAAGAGGACAGGAAACCGTGTTCGCTCAGGAAAGCATACAACGGATCTTTTGACGAGGTAACCACCCCGGAGCGGCGGAGATTGATGAAAGAATATTGTCCGGTCACGGGCCAGATGGGTTCTATCTGTTCGATGTCGCCCACGAGGATGGCTTGCCGGGCCAGACTGAACGAGGGTACAGCCAGCTCGGGCGACACCTGCCCAGACTCATCGACGATAAGCAGGTCGATGGTATTGTAGAGGGGCACGGAGGGATTACCCTCGCTGCTGCAGGTCATATAGCGCGGAAGAGAATGGAAGGTGGAGATGAACACCGGCATCACGCAGGCCAGCCGTCTCAGACGCTCGAGGTAGACGGCACGGTCCGAACGGTTCAGGTTTCCGGAGCAACGGCTCAGACGACGGATGAACTCGGCCTCACGGTAGTGGATGGCATACCAGAACATCTGGTAGCGGTAACTGATGTCCAGGCGCACGGCCATGTCTTCCATGCAGGGCAGGTTCCTGTACTCCTCTCCTTCCGTCAGCCGGGTGTAGCGTGCCCTGAAATCGTCGTTCTCCTCCCAGCGGGCCATGGTTTCTTCGTAGGCGGAAGAAGTCTTGCGGAAGTGTTGCATCATCCGGACAAGCAGATTCTTTCCTCCATTTACACCACCGGATTCTTTCTGTGCAGCAGCCTCCAAGCCCGTTTCAATCCAATCCCTCAGCAGGGCCATCTGTCCACGAAGGTAGTGCTGACACTCTGTTTCATCCTTGCACGAGGTGTGGAAGTAACGGTTGAACAGCTCCAAGTAGTACGTGCGGTACTCGTCCACCCGCTCCGGATTGTCGTACGTTTCGGGAAAGCCCTTTCCTCGGGTGTTCAGCATCATGGCATAGCGTTCGGTAAGCTCTTCCTTTCCGGACAGGTACAAGCCTAACGTATCCAATTCTGGCAACCAGCGTGCCGCCAGGCCTACCTCGGCCGCATCTGTCTCAGCGACTTCCATCTCGAAATCCTTAAGGATGTTGGTAATGGCCTGGTTGTTGACCGAACTGGCCACAATAAGCTCAGGTTCTCTGTCCGTCAGCACGGAATGCACCAGCCGGTTGGCAATGACCGTCTGCAGGAAAGTGGTCTTTCCCGTTCCCGGAGGACCGTTGACCGCAAAAATCCGGCTGCCACGGGGATGGGTGTACATGGCGAGCGTTTCACGCTGGGAAACGGATAAGGGGAAATCACTGCTCATCTGGGCCAGGTGCCGCTTGTTGGCATAAATCTCCCGACGGGCAGGAAGCGGAAGCGACGGTTCGCACTCGCAGCGCGTCAGGCACTCCAGCAGCGGGAGGTCTTCCTTGCAGTCCAGCAGCTTGTCGTACAACCGCAGGATATTCTGTGCCATCCCCGTGACGGGCGCCTTCGTGATAACCATCTCCGGCTGGTCGGGGTAATTCATTTCGGCAAACGTCATCCCGGTAGCCTTCCGGAAGAGGGCTTCGCATGCCTTCCAGTATTCCTCTTCGGTAGCCACATCGGTCTTGAACGCACTCAGCAGGCTGTCCACCTCGTCGAGGGAAGCAAGGGTACGGTCGTCCTTGGCATTGGGCGAAAGGAACTTGCGGACGAACATCGGCACACGGTCCATCGGGTTTTCAGGCAACTGTAAGGAACCGTCGGGTCCTAGTGTCGCCGTAATGAAGAAAGGGTATTCAGGAAACATCTTACCAATAGGTTTGCCATTCTCATATTCGGGAAGCAGCACACAGGGGGCAATGCGCACCTTACACTTCTTCCCGTCTTCCCTTCCGTCGGGGAAAAGCAGTTCGATGTCTTCTTCCGGTATTGACTCCGGCATACGGTCTTCAAACGCCAGCGTCACACGCGGCTCTTTATAGAACATGCTGTTACTCCACTCAGCATCCAGCAGGCAGTTTTTCCAGTATTTAAGCAGTTTCTTGTTCATAGGTACACAATAAGGGACAAAAATAGACGCATTCCACCACAATCGAAACAATGCGGCGGTAATAAAGCGTAATTTTACCTAAAAACAATTGAAGAGATATATCCTTCCTGCTCGTAAACCCGATGATAACGGTGAATCATCTCTACCAGCGGAATGAGGCGTACATCCTCCGGCACCAAATGGCAGAAGCGTGCATACTGGCGGTCGTACAGGGTGGCATTTCCATTCTTCAGCTTTATTTCAATATCGTCCGGCACAAAGAAAGAAGCCCGGTTGCCCAGGTATTTATAGAATTCGGTGAGATAGATATGAATGCCGGCCAGGTCGAAATCGCCAAAATGCAGGTAATCATTGGGAACCGAAAGGAGCCAGTTGCGCAAGTCATCCGACTGAGGATAACGTGACACAAGGAGTACTTTCCGGGCCTTGAACAAATGTCGCTGACGGTGAAGCAGACGAAAGTTGTCGCCGTTCTCCACACCCACCACAAGCACATCGGAGGGTATGCGGAATTTCTCCGGTTCCTGCACAAAAAAAGCCATACCTTCCAGCGGAGAGAGGGTGAAAGATTTCTCTCCCATCGTCACCTCCAATGGCTCGCAACAATTTACCAGAAAGCCGCGGAAGGTCCGCACACGAACAAGCTTGGAGTCGCCGGTTTCATTTACCAGTACACTCCGGTCCAGATCAGGGTTATGTCCATCGGTCAGCTCTATCCACCGGGACAATTCGGCCCCACCCGTATACTTGTTCTTCACATAACGGATGCTTGCCTCTACATCCAGCAACCGATAAGAGTTACGGCTTCCATGAGTGATGACAGAAAGCAACCCTTCTTCTTTCAGTTCATCGGCAAACCAGCGCGGGAAAAGGCTGGAAGGAAGTGTCTCTCCCTGTATAAGACGAAGTACCTTACGGCATATTGACGGAGTAAATTTTTTCTGTTCCATAAACTATTGCTTGCGTGTGAGTAAAGGTACCACCTGCGTAAAACTCTGAGCATCCTTACTCAAAAGATAAGTATAACGATAATCCTCCACATTGTAGGTGGTAGGAGAACTGTTGACCAGTACGATATTCCGGCAGTTGGCAAAAGCCAGAATACCTTTGACATTGTTGGGATGAAGCTTGCCGATTTCGTCCATCATGCAATGAATCCGGAAATCTCCGAACTTACGCGAAGCTTTCTCCTTGAACACGTTAATCAGCATGATGTTAACCATGGCTTTCACCAGAATATCCGTTCCGTCCGACCCCACATTGGCTATCTTTTCGGTCCATCCGGTATCGTTATCATTCTCTTTCACACGGAACTGCAGATTGAACGTGTCAGACAATACCAGGCTTTTGCGAGACGGATTGTCTCTCAGCTGCCGGCTGAATGAATAAAGATACTTCACCGCCTTTTCGTTCACTTCCATACGCGAGTCCTGCGAGAAAAGATCAAGGGCTCCCATGTTAAACTGATGTTCTTCATTGAACTGCTTGATTTCTACCAGAAGCTGCATCAGCTTGTCATCGCTGGCCTGAGTCCGCAGCTCGATGCCACGGATGACTCCGGCAAAGTTCCGCCTTACAAAGTCTTCGTTTATGGCACGAATGGTTTTCTGTATCTCACTTTCATGCTGGGTCAAATCGCCCGTCTCCTTCGAGATTCGCTGGATAATGTTGGTGTAGCGCTCACTGATACGTGTCTGATATTCCACAATTTTGTTATCTTCCACAAACTCACAAAGATTTGCCGCAAAATCATAGAAATCAGAGTCGCTTACCAACGTTTCGGGGAAATGGAAAGTGTTCTTAGCCGTAAAATTGCCATGGAATGCATTGACCGCCCGCTTGAACTGGTCCAGCTCTCTATGAATGGAAATAATAAGCGACTTCAAGTCTCCGATAATGGTTCCACAAGACTTCCGGGTAGGACGCATTTCCGAGGTATACGACTCGGACGGACAGAGGTCTTCGTCTGCACGGAAAGCTTTCAGGCTGGCCAAATCTTTATGAATGTCTGTATGCTCTTTTCTCCTGGCTTCCAGTATCTTATCCTCCTCACTCTGCTGGCTTAGCAGACGCTCCATACGAAGCTTGTACTTATTTTCCAAATCTTCCAGCTGCGCATCGTTTGTTTTTTTCTCGTTGCGCAGTTGCGGCTCCCGGTCGAAATACTCGCGTTTGTCTTTCTCAAAATCGGATACCAAAGAACGTTTACGGACAATGTATTCCAGCTCCTGACGGATGTCGGCCATACGTTTCTCGTAACTGGTAATGACAGACATATCCGCCCCGCTTCCTTCAAGTTCCTTGGCCTGTGAGCGCCGCAGCTCTGCCTTTTTCGTTTCCATTTCAATTCGCTGACGAGTAATCTCTTCATGAATAACGCCAGTTTCCTGCCGAACGACCTCCTCTTCAGCCTTTTCCGTTTTCCGCAGTTCTTCGGCCAATTGCTTCAGGCGTTTCTCCTTTTCCGCCCGTAAACGCTTGTCTTCATCTTCCCAACGCACCTGTTCCTGCGACTTCTGAGCTAACTGCAATTCTACCTGCTCTGTTTGCTCCCGTTTCCATTCGGCCTCTTTCCGCTGCCAGGAGGTAAGTTCAGCCTGCAAGTGTTTCCGTCTGGCAGGAATCTGCTGCAACTGGGCCTCCAAAAGGTACTGTTTGTCGGCTACCTCTCGAATCTGCCGGTTATATTTCTTCTTTATCTGCCCGAGTGTTTCCTCCCGACGTCCGTTCAACTGAGCCAACTCGCGGACATACGACTCACGGGCAGCTTCCTTTTCGGCCAGTTCTTCCTTTAAACGGGCTGGCGTACGCAATTCTTTCGCCACTCCCGAAAGTTCAACTCGTACGCCGAACAGCGTATTGTCACTGTCCCCAGCCAATACCGGATGTAAATCCTGGGCATACAGAATCAGCTCTTCATCTGCCACTTTCCCGATTGTTTCCTGCCACCCCGGCTTATGTGCGTCCAGCCATTCACAGAAGGAACCTTTCCAACGGTCAAGAAGGCTGGTAAGGGTCTGAATTTCTTCGTCCAATGCCGTACGACGGCGCACCAGTTCCTCAGCTTCTTGCTTGAACTGCCACTCACTCTCTTTCATCTCATCGGTACATTTCTGCCGCAACTGGTCGCACGTGAGTTTCAGGCCGGCTACCTGCCAGCTTGTCTGCCTTTCTTCATCTTTCAATGCATCCAACTGTTCCTGATAGTCCCCGGTTTCTTTCTCAAAATGGCAAGTCAGTTGAATGCGAATCTTCTGCTGACGAAGTGCGGAAATTTCTTCGGTGAGCCGTATCCGGTTTTCATTCCACGTTTTTTGTCTCTCCTCATACATATTCCGCACGTGTACCTCTTGTTCCCGATAGCGGGCATACAATTCATTTCTCCAGACGTTCAATTCATTTTCACGGGCCAGCACAGCCTTTCGCCGTTCATTCTCAAATGCGGTAAAAGCCGCCTCTACCTTTCCGACCAGCAAATCATATTTCTGCAACACATCCCTGTAAGTAGCGGTCAATTCTGCATACGTCTGTTTCAAACTATCCTGCTCATGCAGCAAGGCTGCTTCACCTGCCACACGCCGCATCACCTCTTCTATGCCTTCTTTCTCATAATACAAGCGCTTTTCGCGGATACGCTTCAAATCGTCGGCTATCGCCCCTTCCCGGCGCACCAGCTTGTCACGTTCGGCAGAATACTTGCCTCTTTCTTCTCCTACAAGTCGCACCAACCGTGCCCGCTTCTCTTCTGCTTCCTGAATCTGTTCCTCGAGCACCGGCAACATGTCATGAGCTGCTTTCTCTGCATAATTCAATTCAGCTCTACCTTCTTCCAGCTGCTTTTGAGAATAAAGTAAGCTCCGGTAGCGCTGAATGACTTGTTCCGCCTGCTTGCGCACCACAATCTCCCCATTCTTGTTGGGACGCAGCCATCGCATGACATCATCATATTCCTGCTCAAAAGCTTCTATCTGGCTCCGGTAATAAGTCAGGTCGATAGACACATCTTCCTCATTCATGGACTGGATGATGGTATCTTTCACAAAATCGGCATCCAAACGGGAATTCAAGAATACATGCTGAATAGTACGAGGAATGTTCTGATACTTACTACTTTCTACAATGGCAAACTTACGATAAGACACCATATCGGGCTTGCGGTTGTTTCCAAAGATGATGTCACGAAACATTTCATAGCTCGTAACAAGCGGAGTAATCGTACAACGGGCATCCGACTCAAGAATACGTGTACGCACCTCACTCCAATCGGCAGATACCTCGTGACGGTCGTTCACAAACCATGCTTTCCGATAAGGAGCATCTATCAGGCGGAAAGCAGCCCGTCCCATAGATTTGAACACCACTACGGAATATGCGCTATTCTCACGTACCACCTCGTACACGATATACGAGTTGGCATAGGGCAAATAAAAAGCGTCGAAATTCTGCTTTTCTTTCGGAATGCCCAGATGCAGTTTGTCGGCATTATAGAAAAACAAGATAGCTCGCAGAAGGGTACTCTTTCCCACTCCCTGCGTACCAATGAAATGCACATTGCCGTCCACCCGGATTTCGGCATAAGGAATATGCGCACTATTCAGGAATATGACTTTATTCAGGTATCTCATCGCTTGTATCCTCCAATATCGTGATGCAGTCCACCATTTCTTCCATATAGTGGAATGCGGTTAGTACTTTATAGGTTTCATCGTGCTCGTTCTCCAGTTCAATCATCCCAGCCTTTTCCAGCTCTGCCACCAGTTTCTCTACAACCTCTCCGAATTTCTTCTTGTCGGAAAACAAGCGGGAAGCCTTTTCCTTCAGTTCCATGTTACATCCTATCTGCACCTCAATATCTGCCCGTCGGAACAGGAATCCGGGACCAAAAGCCGAATGATACGTTTTCAGGAAGCTCAGGTAATCAATCCATTTGCCTACAGCTTCCAGCTTTCGTTCCAAATCGACCCGGGTTTCCTGACGTGTAAAAAGGTAATATCCGTTACCCGCTTCCAAATAGAAGCCGATGCCTTTATAATAATCGTAATACTCCGTAAAATCTTCTTCAAGCGCATCATAGTACCGCTTGACGGTTGACGAGACACTATTGGCGGAAATAAATCCTCCCCTGCTCAGAATATTGAATATTTCTTCCGTATATTTCATCGTTTTATCAAGTATGATTAAGGGTTTTGTCGTAAATAAATCAAAGGGTACTCCACCTCAGAGGTTGACTCATAACGGTCGGTAAAATCCAGCTCATCCGCATACTGTGAAGCCAGCTGGCAAAAAAACAGCAGCTTGTCTTCTTCCGCCACCGGCTTGCCATAGGAATAGTTCATTACGAACCGGAACAAATGTGTGCCAGAGGCAGCAAAAGCATTGAATACTTCCTGCAAATTGACCCTGTCCATTACCTCACCTGCCTGTGACAGATAACTTTCCGGAATAGCTCCAGCCACATTCCGCGGACCACGCACGTCCTTCTTCCGCCGCGACATCACCTTACGAATCAACTCCAATGCCACTTCAGAAGTATGCAGATTTGACAGAGACAACTTGATGCGATAGTTGGGCTGCGGTTCCATCCACACCGGATTCTTTTCGCCAATGACCCGACGAATATCTGTATTCTCTTCAAGCAGGAACTGATCGCGCAGGTACTTCAATCGCCTTACCTTTTCAAAAATACGATTCTGGTAGGCTATCAAGTTCAAGTAATGAATAATCTGTTTTTCTATTTCAATCAGATTATGATACGAATCGTTCAGCTGAAGCTTTACATCACTCACCACAGCCCGCATCTGTACATCCATAGCCACACGGAAAAAGGTAGGCTGCTGTGAGTCTATCACTTCTTCACTCCGAGTTATAAGCAAAGCTATGTTACGCCGTTTTTCATCCAGTTTTTTCAATTTGGCCAGTTTCACCTGATAATTTGGTTCCGTTTTATAAGTTACATCCAAATTACGTTTCAAGTCCATCACATTACGTACGGTAGCCAGTGCAATGTTTTTCAAACAACGTCTCACCTCTCGCTGATACGCATACTTCCGCTGTTCAT
>ERZ773217.929-NODE-929-length-25353-cov-6.166100_pt1 | contig 25353 bp, 23 predicted proteins | sample MGYA00580995_ERZ773217 | MGnify/ENA primary metagenome ERZ773217 (study PRJEB29015, sample SAMEA2737772) | human gut metagenome | biome: human gut; feature: human-associated habitat; material: faeces | place: China | collected 2012 ...
TCACCAATATTTACATTTGATACACCTAAGGCGCCGGAACCTTCTATCTGTTCCAGTGTCGTATATCCATAATAGTACTCGTACACCTTTTTGCCAAGGGTTGCGGCATTGGTTCCTGCGTAACCATAGGGGATATTGATGGTCACCGCTATCTCCGGCTGGCTGTAGGGAGCGAAGGATACGAAAAAGGCATGGTTGGCACGGGTCTTAGTCTCCTGTGCCGTTCCTGTCTTGCCCGCTACCTCTACCGGCAGGTCAGAGAAAATGCGCTTGGCCGAGCTGTCGGTAATCACACGGCGCATGCCTGCCTGGACTGCATCCCAGGTGGTATCGGCTACCTCTATCTGCGAATGAACCTCAGGCGTATAATCTTGAATCAGATTGCCGTCAGAATCCGTAAGCTTATCTAAAAGACTTAATTCAAAAACGGTTCCCCTGTTGGCGATAGCAGCTACATATCGGGAAAGCTGCACATTTGTATAGGAGTGGGTTCCCTGACCAATGGCAGACCGCTCCAGATCCTTGTCTGTCAGCTGTGGATCATTCTCAGGTATTTCCACCCCGGAGGTATGATCCAAACCGAACAGGGAGGCATATTTGCGGATAATATCCAGCCCTGAATCTGTGGAATAAATGCCGTACTCATTCGTGCCCATTCTGTGCGCAACCTCCGAGAAGAAATAGTTGCAGGAATTTTCCAGAGCCCCCTCAATGTTCAGATGATTATGGCGTCCGGGATAAATCCAGCATTTGATATCAGGGGTTACCTCCTTATAATCTCCGGTACATTCTATGGATTCCACCGTATCGATAACTCCCTCCTCCAGAGCAGCCACTGCCGTTATGGGCTTAAAGGTGGAGCCGGGAGCCTTCCTGGCCTGGGTCGCGTTGTTGTACAAAGGCTTAGACAGATCCTCGTTTAGCTGACTGTAATAAGCAGCGTCTACGCTGCCTGACAATCGGTTATTATCATAGCTGGGATAAGTAACCAACGCCCGTACCTCACCAGTATTAACATCCGTTACTACGCAGCCGGCAGTACAGGGATCCAGAGCCAGCTGTGCAGGCGTCAGCTCGATCTTGGATATTTTATCCCGAATAAATACAAAGGCATAATTCTCATCTCCTGACTGAAGCGCCGCTATTTCCTGAGGATTGTCCTTAAGCACCCCCTGAGCGTAGAGAGCCAGGCAGAGCTGACGGCCTGTAATTACCTGATTGTTAATTAGATAACGGAACATCTGCTTTGTAAATTTACTATCATCCCGCAGAGACTCCGTCACATAATCTACCAGCGAGTTGAAAATATCCTCAGCATTTGAATATTTGCTTGTTGTAATATCCAGACGGGTTGTATCCACCCAGCTTGCTGATATTCCACTGTATATATAATCTCTGAGACTGATGGTTCCCTGATTCCAGGCCAAATATTCCTGTGAATTCTGGTCAATTTTGTCCTTTTGTATAATACCGATGGATGAGTCCGACAGAAAGCTGTAGATATATCTCATATAAGCTGACAAATCCTCCGGCAGCTCGTTCATGGCCCTGGCGTGAGGGCTTTTCAGCTCATTGCTAAGGGTGTTCAAAATCTGCTCTCTGGAAGCGTCGTATATACTGTAAATTTCCTTTTCAATATCTGTTGCGTCCTCTTCGGCCATAGCCGGCAGGGAAAGAACATTATTATTAATCAGCTGATAGTAGACGTCCTTCACAGGAATCGGAATCTTTGAAGAATCTGTTACCTTGGTAAGATCTACGTCTTCATTGACCAGCTGATGGGCCAGAATTCCGGCCAGCTGTTTCTCAATCAGATTATAAATGGCAATCTGCAGATCTCTGTCTATGGTAAGGTATACGTCATTTCCTGCTTTCGCGTCGGTCTGTTGGATCATCTCACGGGGACGGCCCATATTATCCACATACATTCTGGAGTAACCCTTTTCCCCCTGAAGCTCCAGCTCCAGGGACTTCTCAATACCTGTACGTCCTACAATATCGTTTAAATCGTACTTTTCCGCTGTGTCCCCAGTCAGTCCCTTTTCTCCTTCAGATTGACGCCACTGTTCATTCAGATCTGCAATCTGTTCTTCCTGAACCTTCCCTGTATATCCAATAATAGGAGCAAAATAAAGGCTGTCATTATATTTGCGGATAGAGGACTGTTCCACAGCTACCCCCTTTAAATCAGCAATATTTTCGTTGATTTCCATCATCGTTTCCTCAGAAATACCGGTGGCTACTGTAGTTGTCTCATACTTCTTGTATTCCGTCAGCTTCATGGTATATATAATATTTATAATATCCAGAGCTGTTTTATCCGGAAGAATCAGTGGATTTCCCTTTTCATCCTTCATCCTGTCCAGCTCATACGCTTTCTTTTTATACTCAAATGCTTCCCTGGCTGTAATATTGGAAGGATATCTGCCCTTGGCGTCATCCAGCTTATCGGTGCTGGGCAGTCCGTAAAAATTTAATAGAAAACGGTTTCTGGCAGACTCAGGCCCATACGTAAATACCATCTCCCCATTCTGATCCATGGCCAGCTCCAGCTTTCCCTCCACAGTCTCCCCTCTGCGCTCCAGAATACTTACCAGCCGGTACAGCATGGCATTTCGATCTGCCGGACGAGGATAGTCTCCTGTATCCTGGATGGTGACCACATAGGCCAGCTGGTTGTAGGCCAGCAGATTTCCATTGCGATCGTAAATATTGCCTCTGGTGCCAGGGGTCGTGGTGCTTTTTTCTGTCAGCTGCATATACTCTTCCTGGTAACTGCTTCCCTCCAATATCTGCATACGAAACAGCTTCCCGATCAGCCCCGCAAACATAAGGGTAAATATAACAGAAAGGGCAAAAAGCCTGGAAGCAAACAGTTTTTTAAAGAAATCCTGAAGAATTTCCCGCAATTCATTAAACAAGGTGTTTATCTCTCCTTTTTCCTATATCCTTCACTCTTCGGCTGGCAGATAAAAACAGCCGGTAAACCAAAAGCGTGGTTACAGCAGTAAAAATTGTCTCTGGTAAGATAATCGTCCAAAAATAGTAGGGAAGATCGAGTCTTCCTCTTATCAGGAAACGAAACAGGTAAATATAAAAGCTGTAGCAAAGCTCATTTACAATACTGAGGATGAGCGGCAGGATAATGTAATCCTCATAGTAATATTTTGTAAAAATACCATTCACATAGCCAATGTATACATAGATCAATGTATAAAATCCGAAAGGACCGCTATAGAACAAATCCAGCATAAGTCCTGAAAGCACACCATAGAACATGCCTGCATTTTTTCCGTGAATAAAGCCGAACGAAAAGGTCAGAATCAGCAAAAGGTTAGGTGTAACCGATAAAAAGGGCAGCAGCGGAAACACGCAGTTTTGTACTGTAAATGCCAGCACAATAAATAATATATTGATAAGTACCTGTTTTATCTTTGCATTTTTCAATTAGAAGCCGCCTCTCCTGTATCTTTGACATCGGTGAGAATCAGTACCTCCTGGAGGTTATCAAAATCAGCCGCCGGAATCAGATAACCGGACTGGGTCAAATGCTCTGAATCAATAGTAACATTTGCCGCATAGCCAATTAAAATTCCCGGAAGAAATTTGGAGCTGATGTTGGAAGTAACAATTTGGTCACCGTCCCGTACAACTGCGTTCTTAGAAAAATCGGTTAGCTTCAGTCTTCCCTCCTCGTATAGAGTCAAATCGCCTGCTACAATACATCCATAGGAAGAATTTACCTTCATTGCGCCCACACGGCTGGAATCGTCAATGATAGAGCGCACAGTGGCATAATTGGCTCCCACATCAGTTACAATTCCTACCAGCCCTCCGCCGGCTACCACATTCATATCCACAGCTACTCCGTCAGCTGAGCCTTTATTGATTCGGAATACCTGAAACCATTTCTCCGAATCTCTGGCAATGACCCTCGCTCCGATCGTTTCATACTGCATATACTCCTGATCCAGCTCATAGAGCTGACGAAGACGCTCCAGCTCATACTGTTCCGCCTGAAGGCGGTTATTTTCTTCCATCAGCTGATCCACCTGTTTTTTCAGCTTTTCATTTTCATCAAGAGCGCTTTTTAAGGTTCCGTAGGTGCTGATTTCCTTATAAATGCCGGTTCCTACCGCATTGACGCCTGACTGGATGGGGATGAGGAAATATCCCACTCCCGTACGCAAAGGCTCCATAATTCCGTCCTTTAAAGAGGTGATGCCAATGAGCAGCACACAAAGTACAGTAAGAACAGCTAATATATATTTACTGTGTTTCGATTCCATGGATATCGTTCCTTTTAGATGTATTTTATAACTGCTTTATCCCAAAGCGCTGGCAGTCACAATTCAGTGAATATAAGCTGCCAACAGCGCAGTCCGGCCGCTTTCTTTTCCGGGAACAGCCATACCCGGTTATCATCCACCTGTAAGGTAAGCAGTCAGCTTCTCACAGCAGATGCTGCTGGCGAAAGCTTAAGTAGCATCTGTCTCCGATTATAATATGGTCAATCAACTGAATTCCTATCACATCTCCCGCTTCTTTCACACGTCTGGTTAGAAGGATATCCGCGCGGCTGGGAGCCGTGTCACCGCTGGGATGATTATGGACCAGAACCATGCTGACAGCCCGGCAGCGCAGCGCCTCAATCAAGAGCTCCCTGGGCGTCATAACAGAGGCGTTTACGGTCCCTCTGGCTAAGAGAAGCTCCTTGATCATGACCTGCTTGGTGTTAAAAAACATAGCATGAATTTCTTCCTGCTCCAGATGACGCATATCTTCCATATAATAGGCCGATATGTCTTCCGGGTGTTTAAAGGTCTGAGGCCGCTCCTGTGCTTTTCGCTTCCAGATGCGCCGGGAAAGCTCGCCGATACAAAGAAGCTGAATTGCCTTTACCTTACCGATGCCTTTGATTTCCGTCAGATCTGTCAGTGAATGGTGTAAAAGCCCCAGCAGTCCGCCGCCGGGGCTGCCAAGGGCTAAAAGCTTTTCTGCCAGCGCAAGAGAGGTATCCTCCCTGCTGCCTGTGCGTATGATGACCGCCAGAAGCTCCCCGTCGGACAGGCTCTTAGGACCTGCTTGAAGGCACTTTTCATAGGGGCGGTTTTCAGCGGGTAAATCCTTCATTCTTATTCTTTCCATCTTTCTCCTTACTACGCACCTCTCCAAGTACAAAGTTTGGAAAACATGGGGAACCGGTTAGATATACCGGTAAATAATCAGGGCAAGAGCCACTCCTATGATGCTTGCCATGGTAATTTTGATGGTAAGCCCAAAGGTAATGACCAAAATTCCGAAATTGATTACAAGAGGGGAATCCAGGCCAAAGGATTGTCCGAAATTCAGCCATTCCAGCCAGGAAATACCCTCGGCCAGCTGCCCCATAAATCCACCCAGAACAATTCCCGCAAGAAGCATAATTAATAATATCCAAACATTCTTGTAATGCATGTGTATTCCTCCGGCGCCTCTCATTACTAAAGCCTGCCATGGACACTCTGTGAAAAAATCCACTGCGTATTCAGACATGTGTTCTTGCCAGGCACGTAAAGGCCCTGCCAAGTGTTCACAGTATACCATATTATAGTTAGAGTGTCATCTTAATATTTTTGTAAAAACAAATGATCTTATTACAATTTCTTTAAAACGCCATCATCCAGAAGCTGCTGCAAAGATTTCAGAATCCCCAGCTTTGCATGATACCAGGTAAGGCCTCCCTGAAAATATGCGGAATAAGGCGGCTTTATAGGGCCGTCTGCTGAAAGCTCAATGGAAGAACCCTGAATAAATGCTCCCGCTGCCATAATTACCTGACTGTCATATCCAGGCATATCCCAGGGCTCTGGGGTTACAAAACTATCGACTGGAGCAGCCTTCTGAATCCCTTTACAAAAAGCAATCACTCCCTCCGGGGTTCCGAAGGTAATAGACTGTATGATATCATGGCGGGATTCCCTTCCATTTGGCGCTACGTCAAAGCCAAGGCGTTCGTAGACATTGGCCGCAAAAATCGCTCCCTTGAGTGCGCCTGCAACTACGGCAGGAGCCAGAAACAGCCCCTGGTAAAAAGGCTGGTTCATACCCAGACTGGCTCCTACCTCCTTTCCAATGCCTGGAGCGCTTAAGCGGTAAGAGGCACGGTCCACACATTCCTGCGTACCCACAATATAGCCGCCAATGGGAGCCAGGCCTCCGCCCGGATTCTTAATAAGGGAGCCTACCATCAGATCGGCTCCTACATCCATAGGCTCTATGGTTTCTACAAACTCTCCATAGCAGTTGTCTACCATGCAGATGACCTCAGGTTTTCTGTTTTTAATAAAGGAAATAAGCTCCCCTATTCGCTCTACGGAAAGAGTGGGACGGACAGCATACCCTTTGGAGCGCTGGATAGTTACCAGCTTTGTATTGTCATTGATGGCTTTTGCGATATTGTCAAAGTCAAAGCTTCCATCTTCCAGAAGATCCACCTGACGATAGGTGACTCCGTATTCTTTCAGGGAACCGGCTGACTCACGGATTCCAATGACTTCCTCCAGGGTGTCATAGGGCTTCCCTACTGGAGAAAGAAGCTCGTCTCCAGGACGAAGGTTCCCTGAGAGAGCTACATGGAGGGCATGGGTGCCGCTTACAAGCTGGGGGCGCACAAGAGCGCTTTCACCGTGGAATACGCTGGCATACACATTTTCCAGGGTATCCCGTCCCAAATCATTGTAGCCATAGCCGGTGGTAGCCGCAAAGTGTATATCGCTGACGCAGTTATCCTGCATTCCCTTGATAACCTTAAGCTGATTGTACTCGGCGGTCTCGTCTATGTCCTTAAAACGGGAATATAATTCCGCCTCGACCGTTCTTCCAAAATCCAGCGCCTCTTTACTGACGCCCAGGCTTTCATACATGTCATTTTTATTTCCTGGCTTCATATTATCCTCTCTCCCCATCCAAAGGCATCCTTCTTACGCTCTGCTGCCGGATGCTATAATATCTCAATCGGTTTGTTATTGTATCACAATCCCCTGGTTTATGCAATCCTCTATCATTCGTTCCAGCACCAAAGACAGATCCCCCTGGAAATCAGGGAGATGAAGCCAGTGTACATCTCTCTCTCTTTTAAACCAGGTAAGCTGCCGCTTTGCAAAATGGCGGGTATCCCGTTTTAAGCGGTATATAGCTTCATCCAGGGAGCATTCTCCGTTGAGATAATCCAGGATCTCCTTGTAGCCCAAGCCCTGCATAGAGGTCTGGCCTCTGTGGCAGCCCATAGCCTTCAGCCTCTGCACCTCTTCTACCAGGCCCTGCTCCAGCATCCGATCCACCCTGTTTTCAATGCGCCGGTAGAGCTGATCCCGTTCTGTCGTTACCACATAGTAGAGAAAATTGTAGGGAGATTCCTTTGCGTGGGCTCTCTCATTATGGAGGGAGATACGCTCACCTGTCTGACGGAAATACTCAATGGCCCGTATCACTCGCTTGATATTGTTAGGATGAATGTCTGCGGCTGCTTTGGGATCTGCCTTCTGAAGCATGCTGTGAAGAATCAGAGGCGCCTGCTCTCCTTCTGAAACAGCCAGAGCTTCCAGCTCCCGCCGAATGGAGCTGTCCCCGTCATTTTCCGTGAAATCAATATCATAAAGAAGGGCCTGTATATAAAATCCTGTGCCTCCGGCAATGATAGGTATATGCCCATGGGAATAGATTTCTTTCAGGGCTTTCTTTGCCATGGACTGGAAGGAAACTACATTAAATTCCTGATCCGGCTCCAGCACATCAATTAGATAATGGGGAATCCCTCCCATTTCTTCCCTGGTAACTTTTGCAGAGCCAATGTCCATGTGGCGGTATACCTGCATGGAATCAGCGCTTATAATCTCTCCGTCAATGGCTCCTGCCAGCTTTATGGAAAGATCCGTTTTTCCCACCGCTGTAGGTCCGGTCAGTATAATTAATGGCTGCTTCATATGGCATACGCTCCTTTCAGGCAGGCCGGTAGCATAACAGCTAAACAATACGCTTAAATTTTTTCTCCAGCTCGTACCTTGTCATGGCTATAATGGTAGGCCGTCCATGAGGGCAGGCGTAAGGATTTTCCAGCTCCAGAAGCTGGTCGATCAGACTGTCGGCCTCTGCCGCAGACAAGGTCATATGACCTTTTACGGCTGCTTTGCAGGACATGGATGCCACCTTCTCATAGATCATGTCTGGATTGCGGACGGACATATCCTCTGAAAGTCCGTCCAGCATCTCGATCAAGAGCTCTTTCTTTGCAATTGAGAACAGATTTGCCGGGACTCCTCTCACTGCGTATTCCCTCCCTCCAAAGTGCTCGATCTCAAAGCCCATGTCCGTGAAATACCTCATATATTTTTTCAGCAGAACTTCTTCGTTCATATTAAGGGTGAGGATAATAGGAGGCTCTACCATCTGGGTGTCATACTTCCTGGTCTTGAGTATATTCAGCGTTTTCTCATACAGCACCTTTTCATGGGCCGCATGCTGATCAATGATAAATAGCTGATCCTGGAACTCTATCAGCCAGTAGGTGGCAAACAGCTGTCCAATTAGCTTGTGTCTTGACCGTGACCTTGCATCCAGAAGCTTTCCATCGAAAAGCTCCAGCTGCTCCGGCTTTGGAGGAGCCTGAACCTTCGGCTCTTTTTGAAGAATCCCGGGCTCAGAAGCTGCACTTTCCTGCTTTGCCGCGAAAGCTGCCTGTGCATTCTGAACGATGTCTGAAGCTTCTATTGAGGATTTTTCTTTCAGCTGACGGTTGTTCTGCTCCTTCAGCCATTCAGGTGTGGTCTCATTGAGATAGTCCGGCTTTAAGGAAGAAGCCTGGCTGTATTCTACGGATGGGGAACAAACTTTGGCGTCCTCCCTGACCCTCTGAACTCCCAAAGGCTGCCCTGGAGCTGAACGTTCTCCGTTATAAGCTTCAGTCCTCTGTCCTGCCCCCAGTATCTCCCTGCGGTTAACCTCAAAGGGCTCCGGTCTGGGAGCAAGATGTTTTGCCAGAGTCTTCCCATCCTTTTTACTGCTCTCTTCCAGACTCACCTCAGGAATCAGCTCCTTGTGAGCCAGCGCAGCTCCTACCGTCCTTAAAACAGAACGGTAGATCTTCTCACCGTCTGAGAAACGCAGCTCCATTTTAGTAGGATGGACATTTACATCCAAGGTCCCAGGCTCAATACGCAGGTGCAGCATAGTGAAGGGATACTTATGCTGCATCATAAAAGGCTTGTAGGCTTCCTCGATTGCTTTAGAAATAATGCTGCTCTTAATATAGCGGCCATTGATGAAGTAATTCTCATAATTCCGGTTGGATCTGGCAATGACAGGTTTGCCAATGAAACCGGAAATTCCTACCTCATCCTCCTGCGCACTGACACAAAGAAGGTTTGCCGCTATGTCCCGTCCAAAAACAGTATAAATCAAATCCTTCTGATTATGATTGCCAGAGGTATAAAGCTTATTCTGGTTATTGATAATCAGACGGATTGAGATATCCGGGCGGGATAAGGCAATCTTCTCCACAACAGCAGACACGTGTGCTCCCTCCGTCATGGGCGTCTTGAGAAATTTTCTTCTGGCAGGAGTATTGTAAAACAGATTTCTCACAATCACAGTGGTTCCCTCAGGCGCTCCGATTTCCTCTAATTTTTCATTCAGGCCTCCTTCAAGCTGATACCGGGAGCCTGTAAGACTATCGCTTGTCTTGGTTATGAGCTCCACCTGGGATACAGAAGCGATACTGGCTAATGCCTCTCCCCTGAATCCCAGAGAGGAAATAACAAATAAATCCTCAACCGTTTTAATCTTACTGGTAGCGTGACGCAAAAAGGCCAGCGGTATCTGCTCCATTGGAATACCGCTTCCATTGTCCGTCACACGGATCAGGGAGATGCCTCCCTCCTTTATCTCTACTGTTACAGCCGTGGCCTGGGCATCAATAGCATTTTCCAGAAGCTCCTTTACTACGGAGGCGGGACGCTCAATGACCTCTCCTGCCGCAATTTTATTGATTGTATTCTGGTCTAATACGGTTATATTTGACATAGGTTATCTCCTAAAACATAAGGAAGCTCCGGGGCTTCACCGCTGGCAGAAGCTGGGAAGGCCTGGAATCACAGCTCCAGCAGCCCCTCCAGCAGATGAATTTTCATAGTTCTCTCTTCCAGATTTACATCCAGAATACACTCCCCGATAGCAGGAACCAAAAGCTCCTTACCGCTTTCCAGCTCCACCACATAGACGTCATTGGCTCCTGTTTCTAATACATCCTTCATGACTCCCAGCGTTTCCCCCTGATCAGTCATTACCTCTAATCCAATCAAATCGGTAATAAAATATTCATCAGGGCCTAATTCCACTGCATTTTCCCTGAAAATCAGCAGATCCTTTGATTTATATTTCTCGATGTCGTTGATACTGTCATATCCCTTGAATTTCAGGATAACCATGTTTTTAAAAAATTTCACATGCTCAATAGTCAGCGGCAACCGTTCTTTTCCTGTGTCAAGTAATACTTCCTTCAACTGTTTAAATCGGGCAGCGTCGTCTGTTGTGGGGAATACCTTCACTTCTCCCTTGACTCCATGAGTGGAGGCAATGACGCCTACTCTCAGCATATCTTCCATATTCTGCATACCTTTCTGTATCTCCTGTTAAGAAATGAACCGCCTGGCGTGTCTGCCGGCGGTTCCTGCTTACTGAATCTCAACGATCACTTTCTTGTCTTCCTTGGATGCAGCGGCCTTGACTACGGAACGGATTGCTTTTGCAATTCGGCCCTGTTTGCCAATGACCTTGCCCATATCAGCCGGAGATACCTTAAGCTCAATCAAGGTATCCTCACCCTTCATGGTTTCGGTAACAACTACCTCCCCAGGGTTCTCCACCAGTGCTTTTGCAATCACTTCTACTAATTCCTTCATCCTTCCACCTCACTTACACCAATTACTGGATGCCTGCGATTTTTAAAAGCTTTCCAACGGTTTCAGTGGGCTGCGCACCTGTTGCCAGCCACTTCTTGGCTGCTTCCTCGTTGAACTTGATTACACTTGGCTCCTTGGTCGGATCATAATAACCAACCTCCTCAATGAATCTTCCATCTCTCGGAGATCTGGAATCTGCAACTACGATTCTATAGAAAGGGGCCTTTTTCTGTCCCATTCTTCTTAATCTCATCTTTACTGCCATGCGGTTTCACCTCCTCATATTTTTCTTATATTAGACATACAGGTTCATCCTGTCTGACTACTGAATCTTAAAAGGGCATTTTCATTTTTCCGCCTAAAAGCCCGCCCAAGCCTCCGAAAGCTCCCTTTCGCCTGCCGCCGCCCATAAGCCCTGGCATCTGCTTCATCAGCTTCTTCATTTGGTCGAACTGCTTCACAAGACGGTTCACCTCGCTTATCTCAACTCCCGCGCCTTTGGCAATGCGCTGCTTTCTTGATGGATTGATAAGATTTGGATTTGCCCGTTCCTCCTTTGTCATGGAGAGAATAATCGACTCCACCCGCTTCATGGATTTTTCGCCTTCATCCATATCCGCACCGGAAAGCTGGCTGCCCATACCTGGCATCATGGAAAGAATGCTGCCCATACCGCCCAGCTTTTTTATCTGCTGCATCTGGGTCAGAAAGTCATTATAATCAAATTCGGCTTTCCGCAGCTTCTGGCTCAATTCCTTTGCCTGCTGTTCATCTACCTCGGCCGCCGCCTTTTCGATTAGGGACTGAATATCTCCCATACCCAGAATCCTGGAGGCCATACGATCAGGATAAAACTGCTCCAGATCAGACAATTTCTCGCCCATACCAATATACAAAATCGGCCGTCCTGTGACAGCACGGATGGAAAGGGCCGCCCCACCTCTGGTATCGCCGTCCAGCTTTGTAAGAATCACGCCATCGATACCGATCTTGTCATGAAAGGTTCCGGCCACATTCACAGCATCCTGTCCGGTCATAGCGTCTACCACCAGTATTGTCTGATGCACCTCCAGCTGTTCCTTAATTGAGGCCAGTTCCCCCATCATATCCTCGTCGATATGAAGACGGCCGGCTGTATCCAAAATAACCACGTTCATGCCGTTTTTGGAGGCATGCTCCACGGCAGCCCTGGCAATGTCCACAGGCTTATGCTTATCTCCCATGGAAAATACCGGGATTCCTGCCTTCTCCCCATTGATCTGAAGCTGCCTGATGGCCGCAGGCCGGTAGATGTCGCAGGCTGCCAAAAGGGGCCTGCGCCCCTTTGCCTTCAGCTTCCCCGCAATTTTGACTGTAGTGGTCGTCTTACCTGCTCCCTGAAGGCCCGCCATCATAATAACGGTAATCTCGTTGCCGGGTTTTAAGGAAATTTCCGTGGTTTCAGAGCCCATAAGCTTGACCAGCTCTTCCGTCACAATCTTGATAACGGTCTGACCGGGAGTCAGGCTGCCGAACACATCCTCACCTACCGCCCGATCCTGAACTGAGCCTACAAACTGTTTCACTACCTTAAAGCTCACATCTGCTTCCAGGAGGGCCATCTTCACTTCCTTTAAAGCAGCCTTTACGTCTGCTTCTGTGAGGCGGCCTTTGCCTCGCAGATGCTTAAACACATGTTGTAATTTATCAGATAAGCTTTCAAACGCCATGGAATAAACCTCCTAGGGGCTGCGCCTGTCTTACAGAGCGCTGGTAATTTCACCTGACAACCGGCGGATTTGAATCATAAGGGATGTATCTTTCGTCCTGGCCCATTCCTCAGCCAGCTCATCCATCCGGGCTGCCAGCTCACGGCCTTTCATAAACTTGGCTACCAGCTGAAGCTTGGCTTCATATTCCTCCAGCAGCTTGTCACACCGCTTAATCAGATCATGAACTCCCTGACGGCTGATTCCCTGTTCCTTAGCAATCTCGCTGGGAGACAGATCATTTAATACCACGTCCTCGTATATCCTTCTCTGGTGCGCTGTGAGCAATTCACCGTAAAAATCATATAGTAAGCCTTGTTCTACAATCTTTTCCATTCAACCACCTGTGCTATCATACACGATCGGAGCAAAGTTGTCAAGTGTTTTAACTTGACATTTTTACGTTTTCACTTTTATTGCCTTTTTAGAGTTACAAAGCCTATGGGCTTCAAAAAGGATGCTTTTTCAGCCTCCTGTAATCTGATAAGCTGTGTAAGCTTTATCAAAGCTATATCCCAGCTTACGGGCCAGAGCCAAAGACACAGGAGTATGGGCGTCCCAGCTGGGATATATGCCTCTGTCCAGACATTCCGTGATCAGCCTTGCGCTGCAGGCAGCAGCCAGGCCCCTGCGCCGGAAATCCTCTCTGGTATCAATTTCAATCTCTATCCCTCCCCTGTATACCGTATAGGAGGAAGCTCCTGCTACTGTCTGTCCTTTCCAAAGAGCAGCAAACCCCAAGCCCCGTCTTTCATAATCCTTATAGTCCCGAAACTGTGCGCATAAATCCCTGGACCATTCCTGGGATAAAATTCTATTATAAAGGGCCCGGTCAATCTTCTTTATTTCGTACTGTTTATCTGTCAATCCTCTTGCCAGACTTTCCAGATATTCACGGTCAAAAACATCCGGCTCCTTCTTTGTGGCATACCGGGTAATTTTCTCTGCCTCCGAACCGTAAATCTCCTCTATTATTCTCTCCCACTTCCAGTTTTCCGGCACCAGGATACTAACAGTTCCTGTAACCTGAGACGGCCGGAAGGCAACCAGCTCCCGCTCCGCCCTTCCTGCAAAAAAGCTGAAATCAGCCGTGATAATCCGGGCTGATTTCGGAGTATCGCAGTCCGTTACAAAGGCCTTTCCCATGGAGCCGTCCAGACAGGACCAAATAAGTGTTTCCTGCCAGTTTTCAAACAGAGGGGCCAGCTTTTTCGTTTCTTTCATCTCATATACCATACTGCACTCCTGTTTTACCTGCTAGCCTTTTTTTGCCCTTCTCTTTAAAGCGCCAGAGACGGACTGCCCTTTGGCACAGCGTTCGATGGCTTCTGCCAATCCCCGGATGTCATAAGATTTTGCCGTGACATCCGCTTTCAGTCCCATGGCCTCCAGGGCAGAGGCTGTAATATGGCCGATACAGGCCAGCTTTGGAGTCTTGCCCTCTTTTTCTTCTGACTGAAGGGTGAGCAGCAGTGACTGAGTGTTTTCAAAAAATGAGGTTACACCGGATGCACTGGCAAATACCAAATAATCATACAGTTCTGCCCTTCCTATCTCATCCGCCTGTTTACGGCCCTTTACCTCGTACAGCACCAGATCCTTAAGAGACGCCTCTGAGCGTTCCAGCTCCCTGATCAGTTCTTTGGAGCCTCCCCGGGAGCGTGGAATCAGGATATGATCCTCTTTGGTTAAAAGAGGAGCCAGCCCCCTTCCCAGGGCCTTCGCACTGTACTCATGTGGCATATAATCAGGCCGAAAGCCATATTCATACAGTTTTTCAGCGGTGCCGGAGCCAATTACAGCGAATTTCAGACCGCCCAGAGCCCTGAAATCACGGCCTGTTTTTAAAAGCCCACGAAAAAACAGCCGCACCCCATTGGCACTGGTAAAGACCACCCAGCTATAGGTATCCAGCCTTCTGTAGATTTCCCTCATTTCCACAGTATTCTCTCTGGAAATTAGTTCCATGGCATAAATCCATGTACATAGAGCTCCCTTTGCCTCCAGAGAGGCCTTTAGTTTTCCTGCGAAATGCTCCGTACCTGTAATTCCTACCCGTAAGCCAGAAAGAGGCTTATCCAGACTGGAATACATTTCATAGGCTGCCACTTCGCCTACTACAATAATCGCAGGGGTTTTAAGCCCAGCCTCCATTACCTTTTCTTCCAGGTTCATAAGGCTTCCCCGTACCACACGCTGATCTGGCAGAGTCCCTTTTTCAATAACTGCAGCCGGAGTTTCACAAGGCTTTCCCCCCTGTATCAGGCCTTTCACAATGAGAGGGAGCTGCTTTAGCCCCATCAGAAATACCAAAGTTCCGGGAAGCGTTCCATACAGCTCAAGATCCGGAGGAAGGCAGTCCCTGTCGCTTTGAGTATGGCCTGTAATTACATGAAAGCTCCTGCTGACTTCCCTGTGAGTTACAGGAATTCCCGCACATTCGGGAACTGCCACAGCAGAGGTTACTCCAGGTACTGATTCGTAAGGAATCCCTGCCTGCTCCAAAGCCAGGGCCTCCTCACCTCCACGTCCAAAGACGAAGGGATCTCCCCCTTTCAGACGGGCCACAGTTAGCCCTTCCTGCGCGAGATTCAGAAGGATGCTGTTAATTTCCTCCTGCTTCATAGAGTGATGTCCTATCTGCTTTCCTACAAATATGCGTTTGCAGCCTGGCTGTGTCCACTCCAGCAATGCATCCGAGGCCAAATGGTCATAAACAACGGCGTCGCAGGTCTTTAAAAGCTCCATCCCCTTTAATGTAATCAGCCCCGGATCGCCGGGTCCTGCTCCAATCAGATAAACCCTGCCTTGTTTCTTCATTTTATGTTGCTCCTCCCCTTGATTGACTGTAAAAGGCTTTGGCTCTTACAGGCTTAGCTTCCCTGCAGCCTCCTGTGCCAAAAGCTCCAGCTCCCGTGGAGTCAGGCCGCTTTCCAAACAGACCCGTCTGATACAGCCCTTTCTGGAGCTGATCCCCCAAAGTCTGGCCTTCCCTTGGCAGATTTGGGAATAAACGCCGATGGGCTCATGGCAGCCTGCCTCCAAAAGCTCCAAAACCCTGCGTTCCAGCGTCAGACATATGCGGCCTTCTCTGCTATCCACAGAGGCGCACAGAGCTGCCGCCTCGCTTCCGGCCAGCCCCTCTACTACCATTATCCCCTGTCCCCCTGCTGGGATGAATACCTCCGGTTGAAGAAAGTGGAACTCATAGGGATTTTCTTCTTTTGCTTCCAGAAGGCCCAGCCGTTTCAGCCCTGCGGCCGCAAGGATGATACCGTCATACTTCCCTTCCTTAAGCTTCCTTAAGCGGGTCGGAACATTTCCGCGGAGGGTTTCGCATCTGATAAGAGCCTTTTTAGGCCAAAGGCCGGACGGGATTGTCCAAAGAGACGCAAGGAGCTGCCGCCTGGGACTGGAGGTGCCAATCACGAACTTTTGACAGCTGAAAGCTGTCTGCTGCCGGCTGTCTGCTGCTGAGATATAACCTCCTTCGGTATGCTTCCTTCCCATCTCATTTCTTTCTTTCAGAGTAACCAGGACATCCCTGGGGTCCTCCCGCTCTGATACAGCCACAAGCGCCAGTCCCGGCGCCAGCTCCATAGGCATATCCTTTGCGCTGTGGACAGCCAGGTCAATGGTTCCATCCAGAATGGCCTGCTCAAGCTCTGATACAAATACGCCTTTTCCTCCAAATTCCTGCAGGGGCTTGTCCAGTATTTTGTCTCCCTGCGTATCTTTTGTCACTATCTCTATCTCAATATCCGGCCATGCCCTTCCCAGGGCTTCTGCAATCAGTTCCGTCTGAATCAAGGCAAGGGCGCTTTTTCTGGTGCCGATACGGATGATTTTACTCATGATCTTCTTCCAGCTTTCTCTCTATCATTTCCCGGATCATTTTCTCCGTAAGTACACAGCCATTGTTCAGCCCAGCCTCTGCAAGCTGGCTGAATAGGGCCGACCTGGCTTTTGGAGAATAGGGGAAGGCTTCCTTTATCTGCTCTCTGATACCTCCCAGCTGTTCAGCCAAATCCTCCAGCCCCTGGGGCAGGGCCGCAGATAAATGCTTTCTCAGGCAGCGAGCCAAAGCAGGGCTTGTGCCTTCTGTTGAAATACCTATAGTGACGGCCCCAGCTTTTATAAGGGATGGAAACAAAAAGGAACACTCTTTTTTGCCATCTGCCGCGTTGACAGGTATCCCCTTGCTTCTGCACAGCCGCGCGATCCGCTGGTTCAGCTGCGGACAAGAAGTTGCCGCGATTACAAACTGGGTATTGGCAAGATCCTCCTCCTTAAAATCCCGTTCCTCTAGCATAAGTCTCTCTTTCCATGGACCATCTTCCTTCAGCTTGTTAAAGGAAGGATTGATTTCAGAAGAAACCACACGTATACGGACGCCAAAGGGCAGAAGCTCCCCAGCCTTGCGAAAGGCTACGGCTCCCCCGCCCACGATCAGCCACCGGCTATTTTCAATCTCTGCGAAAAAGGGAAAGTACCCCATATACGCACCCCTCTTTCCTTTTGACAATCTGAAGTCTCACACCCCAAAGCACAGGCTCTCCCACATCCTAAGATTCCTCGTCCCGCCGCCGTCTTCTTTCCTCCAGGAGGCGGTCAAATTCCTCCTCTGTAAATCCAATTTCTGCAAGGCGCGCTCTCCGCTTTTGCCGCAGTTCATTCTGACGCTCCCGCTCTTTTCTTCTTTTTTTTCTGAGGATGATTATTCCAGCTTCCGACAGCAGACCAAAGCATACAAGGATACCTGCCGCAAGCATCATACGCCTGGGGATTTTAAATTGGGAGCTGTGCAAAGCTCCTTCCGCCTTAGCGCCGGTATTTCCAGCTTCAGAACCATCATTTCCCGTAAGCTCTCCCGGAGTTGCCAATGCATCTACTGTATTCTGCCCCGTGCTTAAAAGCCAGGCAGAGCCTATTTCACGCTCATTATAGATATAATTCAGTCTGGCTACCGCTCCTTTTGGATGCTTCTGTGGAAGCTTCGTCTCAAGGGACTTCTCCGCATCTGTAAACCGGGCGTCCTCCGGCAGGGTAATGACAGCAGCTTCATCAAACATCAGCTCTGAAGGCTCATAAGCTGTTCCGTCTATCAGCACTGGCTCTGTTCCTGTAACATACTCAATTTCATTATCCCTGACCCTTGCATTTTTAAATCGCTTAAATGCAAAATCCAAAATGGTCATGGTATCGGAATAATGGGTTTTTTCTGTGCTTTTTAACGTAACAGCCACCAGCCTCCGTCCGTCCTTCTCCGCATAGGTTACAAGCGTCTGACCTGCCTGGGAGGTCCATCCTGTTTTCCCCGCCTTAGCGGCAGGAAAATAATATTCACTGTCTGGATTCTCATTATTCTTGACCAGCTGATGCTCTATGGAGCAGGATACGCCTTCCGGATTATTGACCGTGGCCGGTATGAAAGCTCTCTTGGTAGAACAGATTTCAAGTGCCAGAGGATTCTGAAATACGGCTCTGGCAATGAGGGCCATATCATAGGCGGATACTCTCTGGTTGTCATCATTTAATCCAGAAGGATTTGCGAATTGGCTGCCGTCTACGCAGCCTACTTCCTTCAGCTTCTCATTCATCATGTCCACAAAAGCGGATCGGCTGCCTGCCACATATTCCGCCAGCGCATTGGCAGCCTGATTGGAGGACTGGAGAATCATCAAATTCAGGCATTCCCTGACGGTCATGGAATCTCCCGTATCCAATCCGAATTTATTGCCGCTGCCTGATTCTACATTATAAACTGCGTTCCTGGAAAACGTTACCTGAGCCTCCAAATCCTTTGTATGCTCAATAACCACCAGCGCTGTCAGCAGCTTTGTAATACTGGCCGGAGCTCTAAGGCTATGTATGTCCTGGGCAAAAATCACAGCCCCTGAATCAATGTCCATTACAATTCCGGCCTCAGATTGAACCCCTGTATCCTTGGGCCACTCCGGCCTGGCTAATGCGGTCACCAGAGAGAAATTCAGTATGAGTATGAGACTTAGCAGCATACACCCTATCTTGCGCATAGTTCCCCCTATTCATGTATTGCATTCGTATCTGCCGCTTACGGCGGCAGCATCTATTTAAAAATAGTACAAGGATGATTATATGAGAATCCGGGGCTGCTGTCAATGGATTCGCAGCTTCATGTATTCTAATGCCCCCAGAATTAATCCTCCAAGCAGGAAAAAAGGCACATGAAAGGTCTGCAGACTCATAGGCGGCTGCCATACATCCAAGGTGGTGGGCCCCATGGTAATTGCATATAAGGAACCTGCCATCAGTCCGAGAATGGCATAGATGGTTTGGGAACGGTAACGCTTAAGACACAGCTTAATCAGCTTAATCACTCCCACAATGCCAGTTATAATCCCCAGACCGAATATTGCCAGAACCGGCACATAATTAAAGTTAAAATGAAGAAATTCCTTTACAGCCCCGATAATAGGCACATAGACGCCAAAGATCAACAGCAGGGTGGAGCCGGATATCCCAGGCAGCACCATAGCCGTTATGGCTACCATGGCCGTGATAAATACATAAACAGCCAGCCCGAAGGAAAGATGCTCCACAGATACATTTATCCCTGTACCTCCCCCTGTACCTCCGGCCGGATTGAAAAAATAAGAAATGCAGAATACAAGCGCCATACCTGCAAGAGTAAACAGCAGGTTTCCATAATGCCCCCTTAAGACCTCCCGTTCCTCCTTAATCACCATAGGGATGGCAAAAAGGGTCAGTCCCATAAACACAGAGCTTATCTGGTAAATATAGGTATGAAAAAGTCCTGAAAGAATCAAGACCGAAAGGCAGAAGCCTGCGATCCAGCCAACGCCCAGCTTAGCCAGAAACAGAAGAGCCTTTTTTCTCTTACCTCTGTCTCTGCCCATAAGATCATTTAATGAGTTAATAAATTCATCATAAAACCCTAGTAAAAATGCAACGGTTCCGCCTGACACTCCCGGTACGCTGTCCGCCAGTGCCATGCAGAACCCTCTGATTCCATTAAGCAGCACGTGTGTTGTCCTCCTGTATTTATTTCTCTCAACAATTATACAGGATTTAAGGGGAATTTCAAGCAGGATTTTCGCTACAGTCCGCCCAGTCTGCCACAGCCTGCCTCTTGACTCATAAAAAGCTGTATGTTACATTGATAATAAGTACTATCATTCTTATGAAAAGGGGAGGCTTCTATGCAATTACCAACTCACATCACCCTGGCTGAATGGATCATTATGATCCTTGTGTTTTCTTTGATAGGAGCCGCCTATTGGCTCATTAATGATTCACGAAAACGCGGAATGAAGGTAGGAGGAAAAGCCTGCGGCGGCTGTCCTCACTACTGCCAATTTAACCGAAATTGCGATGGAACTCCAAGAGATGTATCAGATCTTCCCTCTGAGCAGGAGGATGAAACATTAATTTCCTGAAATAATCCCATACATTTCAGGTCTCCGATCCCGGAACAGCCCCCATTCCATCCGCATATCCCGTATTTCATCCAAATCAAAGCCTTTTCCAATAAAGCCCTCCTCCCTGCGCCCCATGGATTCCACAATGGCTCCTGTGCTGTCTGTGATAAAGGAGGAGCCATAAAACGTCAGGGAGGATTTCTGGTTTCCATTCTCAGCGCAGGGCTTTACAGTCTCTGTCCCCACCCGGTTAGCAGCTGCCACAGGCAGAATATTGGCTGCCGAATGGCCCTGCATACATCTTTGCCAATGCTCCATGCTGTCACAATTCAGTACTGGCTCACTGCCGATTGCCGTAGGATAAAGAAGCAGCTCCGCTCCCATCAGGGCAAGGCATCTGGCGGCTTCAGGGAACCACTGATCCCAGCAAATACCGATTCCTACCGTTCCAAAGCAGGTATGGAAAACCTGAAATCCTGTATCTCCCGGCGTAAAATAAAATTTCTCCTGATAATAATGGTCATCCGGTATATGGGTTTTGCGGTATATTCCCAGATTCTTCCCTTCTCCATCTAAAACTGCTACGGAGTTAAAGGTTTGCATGCCATCCAGCTCATAAAAGCTTACAGGTATTACTACCCCCAGCTCCTTTGCAACCCTGGAGAAGTGCAGCACCGCTTCGTTATCATCCACTGTTTTTGCGTAATGATAATATCCATACTGCCGTTCCTGACAGAAATAGGGACGCTCAAAAAGCTCAGGCAGAAGAATCACATTGGCTCCGTTCTTTGCGGCCTGGCGAACCAGTGCTTCCGCCCGTTCCAGATTATCTTCCACACGTGCACCACAGCGCATCTGCACTGACGCCACATTTACCTTTCTCATAGAAACCTCCTTCTTATCCTCCCAGCTGGTATCTGCTGGGTAATGCAGTGTATGTTTCCTCCGCCTATTATAATATCCCTGGCATATACAGGCACAAGCCTGCGATCCGGAAAACAGCTGCCCAGAATCTCTTTTGCCGTCCCATCATTCTCATCTCCGAATTGAGGAAGGATAACTCCTCCATTGGAAAGATAGAAGTTTACATAGCTGGCCGCCATTCTCTCTCCAGGAACTCTCTTATCCTCACCAGGTTCTGCAAGCAAGGCTGATGCCTCATTCTCTGTAAGGCGCACAGGCTTCCGCGGAACAGGCAGTTTGTGAATCAGAAAACGCCTTCCTTTATGATCGGTTTCTGCCGCCAGGATCTCGTAATTCCTTTGACTCATCTCATACTGAGGATCTTCCCTGTCCTCCGTCCAGGCCAGAAGCACTTCTCCGGGCCGCGCAAAGGCGCATACGTTATCTACATGCTCATTGGTTTCATCCTGATAAATGCCACTGGGAAGCCAAATCACCTTTTCTGCTCCCAGATAATCCTTTAGCTGTCCTTCAATTTCTTCCTTTGTCATCTCAGGATTGCGTCCCGGACTCAATAGGCAGGCCTCCGTCACCAGAAGGGTTCCGTCACCGTCGGAATGGATGGAGCCTCCCTCCAGCACAAAATGCCGTGCGTCATACAGGGGATACCCAAACCGCTGGCAAAAGCGCTCGGCCAGCTCCTGATCCTTTACCCAGCTTTGGTACAGACCATCATAGCTGCCTCCCCAGGCATTAAACTGCCAGTCAACACCTGCCACATCCCCTTGTCCATTTACAAGAAAGGTAGGGCCGGTATCTCTGGCCCATGCATCATCTGACTCCATGGGAACAACTAAAATACGAGATGAAAGCATCCTTTGGGCAGAGGGCAAGCCCTCCTTCTCTGTCAGCATTATGACCTGTTCACTGTCAGCAATGGCCTCTGCCACCTGGGCAAAGGCCCTCCTGGCTCTGGAAGCGTCGTATCCCCAGGAGCCAGGGCGGCAGGGCCAGATCATAATACAGCCCTCATGGGGCTCAAATTCCCCCGGCATTCTAAAGCCGTCTTCTGCCGGAATTCCTCTCAAATGTTTCATATATTCTCCCTGAAATTCTTATGAAATTTATGACAGCCTGCGTTTAAAATCTTCATAGCCAAAGGTACGGGTTATCCGGCATGCTCCCTCTTTGTCCATCACTGCAATGGACGGCAGGGCCATCCCGTTAAAGGTATTATTCTTCACCATGGAGTAAATCGCCATATCCATAAAGTACAGCTTATCCCCAGGCTCCGCCTCCCTGTCAAAGGAGTAATCCCCTATAATGTCTCCGGCCAGGCAGGTACAGGAGGAAAGACGATAGGTGTATGCCCTCTCCCCTGGCAGGCCGCTGTTCTTAAGAGGCGGCCGGTAGGGCATCTCCAGCACATCGGGCATATGGCAGGCGGCAGAGGCATCCAGAATTAGAGTTCGGATACCGTCATTTTCCACCACATCCATAACCTGCGTCACCAGATAGCCGGCATCCAACGCTACCGCCTCCCCAGGCTCCAGGTATACGGTAAGGCCGTAGATGTCCTTCATGCGGCAGACGCACTGCTCCAGCAGATCTATATTATATCCCTTCCTGGTTATATGGTGGCCTCCGCCCATATTGATCCATGACACCTGATGAAGGTAAGGGCCGAACTGCGCCTCCACCGCGTCCAGCGTCTTTTTTAATGCATCCGCGTCCTGCTGGCACAAAGTATGAAAATGAAAGCCGTCAATAAAGGGAAGATATTCCTCCCGAAAGTCCTGAATCCTTACTCCCAGCCTGGAGCCTGGCGCACAGGGATCATAGATGGCATGACCCTCCTGGGTAGAGAGCTGTGGATTAATACGCAAGCCCCGTTCCGCCCTGCCGCACCGATCCTTAAACTTCTCCAGCTGGGTCAGGGAATTGAAAGTAATATGATCGCAGCATTCTGTCAGCTCCGGGAAGTCCTCCTCTTTGTAGGCTGGAGAAAATACATGATTCTCTAATCCCATCTCCTCATATCCCAGCCTTGCCTCATATAGCCCGCTGGCGGTGGTTCCCTTCAGGTATCTTCCTATTAAGGGATATTCATAAAAACAGGAGAATGCCTTCTGGGCCAGCAGAATCCGGCAGCCAGTCCGCTCCTGAACCTGCCTGAGAATCCTCAGATTGTCCTCCAGCTTTCCCTCATCAATCACATAGCAGGGAGTAGGCAGCTCATCCATCCTCACCCTCTCACTCCTCATCTGCTCTCCACACCTTTACCGGAGCCGGGTTTTCGCACACCAACCAAGGCAGCCCCCAGCGATTTAAGGCCTCCATATATGGATCTGGATCAAATTCCTCTACATTGAAAACTCCCGGCTTCTTCCACTGTCCTGTTACCACCATCATGGCCCCAATCATAGCAGGCACTCCTGTGGTATAGGAAACTGCCTGGGATTCCACCTCCCGGTAGCATGCCTGGTGATCGCACACGTTATAAATATAAATGCTCTTTTCCTTCCCGTCCTTGATCCCGGTAAAGATGCAGCCAATGTTTGTCTTTCCTACTGTTCTTGGCCCAAGAGCAGCCGGATCTGGCAAAAGGGCCTTTAGAAACTGAATTGGAACAATCTCCCGGCCCTCATATAAGACAGGAGAGGTAGACAGCAGGCCTACATTTTCCAAGCACTTCATATGGGTCAGATAGCTCTGGCCAAAGGTCATAAAAAACCGGATTCTCTTTACGCCAGGTATGTTCTTAGCCAGAGATTCAATCTCCTCGTGGTGCAGAAGATACATGTCCTTTACTCCCACCTGCGGGAAATCGTACCGTGACTTAAGCTCCACCGGCTTAGTTTCTATCCATCTTCCATCCTCCCAGTAGGAGCCGGGAGAAGATACCTCCCGCAGGTTGATTTCTGGATTAAAATTCGTGGCAAATGGATAGCCGTGATCCCCTCCGTTGCAGTCCAGAATATCTATGGTATGTATCTCATCAAAATAATGCTTCAAGGCATAGGCCGAGAACACACCTGTGACTCCAGGATCAAAGCCGCTTCCCAAAAGGGCTGTAATACCAGCCTTTTCAAACCGCTCCCTGTAATCCCACTGCCAGGAATAGTCAAAAAGGGCTGTAAAGCCAAGCTCTCTGCAGCGTTTTTCATACATTCTCCTGCAATGGGGATCGTTTGTATCCTCAGGCTCATAGTTGGCTGTGTCAATATAGTCCGTTCCTGTAGCCAGGCAGGCATCCATAATTGTCAAATCCTGATAGGGAAGGGCTACATTAAGCACTGCGTCAGGCTTATAGGCCCGGATCAGGCTGATGACCTCCTTAGCGCAATTTCCATCCACCTGTGCCGTGTCGATCCGCGTGCCGGTAGTCCCCTGAAGCTTTGCCTTCAGCGCATCACACTTCTCCTTCCTCCTGCTGGCAATCATAATCTCACTGAAAATACCGCTGTTCTGGCAGCATTTGCGGATGGCAACGGAGGCTACGCCGCCGCATCCAATCACCAATAATCTGCTCATATCCGTTCTTCCTCCTCTTCCAATAAAGCCTCCACATATCTGGGCAGCATAAAGGCACCCATATGCAGGTTCGTAGTATAATACTTCGTATCTATCTCCAGCCTGTTCCACTTCTCAGGCTTGAAATCCGTTACAGGATGATATTTCTTAGAGGCAAAGCCAAACAGCCAGTAACCAGAAGCGCAGGTTGGTATATGGGCCTGGTATACCCGGCTGATAGGAAAAGACCGGTATGCCTTCCTGTGCATGCTGCGGCAGGCCATCTCATCCTCGCTGTAAAACGGACTTCCGTGCTGATACACCATAATGCCATCTTTTCTCAAAGCCTTATAGCAGCTTCCGTAAAACTCCTTGGTGAACAGCCCTTCCGTATAGCCAAAGGGATCGGTAGAATCATTAATGATCAGGTCATAGACTTCACATTTACTCCGCAGGAAACGAAGTCCGTCGTCATAGTACACCCTCACTCTCTCATCCTTCAACCCGGCAGACAAGCGGGGAAATATTTCTTTGCAGACCTTCACAAAAAGCCGGTCTGTCTCCACTAGGTCGATGGATCGGATACCTGGATAACGAAGCAGCTCCTTAGCCACCCCGCCGTCCCCTCCGCCGATAATCAACACATCCTTAACATCTGGATGAACTGCCATAGGCACATGAGTCACCATCTCGTCATAGATAAACTCATCCTTTTCCGAAAATACAATGGCTCCATCCAGGGCGATAAATTTGCCAAATTCCTCCGACTCAAACACATCGATTCTCTGGTACTCGCTTGCACCGCTGAAAATCTGTCTGTCTATCCGCACT
>ERZ773217.944-NODE-944-length-25093-cov-56.795830_pt1 | contig 25093 bp, 19 predicted proteins | sample MGYA00580995_ERZ773217 | MGnify/ENA primary metagenome ERZ773217 (study PRJEB29015, sample SAMEA2737772) | human gut metagenome | biome: human gut; feature: human-associated habitat; material: faeces | place: China | collected 2012 ...
CGGATAGCAGCGTGAGGACAAACGTATGCACACTTGTTACACTGGATACAAGTTTCAGGATTCCATTCCGGAACGAATGCAGCTACACCACGTTTTTCGTATTTAGCTGTACCCTGATGCCATGTACCGTCTTCGATACCCTTGAATGCAGATACTGGCAGCAAGTCACCATCCTGAGCGTTGATAGGACGAACAACTTCGTTGATGAATGCCGGATCGTTGTTTGCAGCAGCAGCTTCAACTTCCAGGTTAGCCCATGCCGGGTCAACAGTCAATTGTTTGTATTCACCACCACGGTCAACGGCAGCGTAGTTCTTGTTAACCACGTCTTCACCCTTCTTGCCGTAAGACTTCACGATGAATTTCTTCATCTGTTCTACAGCCAGGTCAACTGGAATTACGCCAGTGATACGGAAGAATGCAGACTGCAGGATAGTGTTAGTACGGTTACCCAAACCAATTTCCTGAGCAATCTTAGTTGCATTGATATAGTAAACAGTGATGTTGTTTTCTGCGAAGTATTTCTTCACTTTGTTCGGCAGGTTCTTAGCCAGTTCTTCGCCTTCCCAGATAGTGTTCAGCAAGAATGTACCGTTCTTACGCAGACCACGAGTTACATCATACATGTGCAGGTAAGCCTGTACGTGGCAAGCTACGAAGTTAGGAGTAGTTACCAAGTAAGTAGAGCGGATAGGATGATCACCGAAACGCAAGTGAGAGCAAGTGAAACCACCAGATTTCTTAGAGTCGTATGAGAAGTAAGCCTGGCAGTATTTGTTGGTGTTGTCACCGATGATTTTTACAGAGTTCTTGTTAGCACCTACAGTACCGTCAGCACCCAGACCGTAGAATTTAGCTTCGAACATACCTTCGCCACCCAAAGCGATTTCTTCTTTCTGAGGAAGAGAAGTGAAGGTAACGTCATCTACGATACCGATAGTGAAGTGGTTCTTAGGAGTCGGCAATGCCAAGTTTTCGTATACAGAAAGAATCTGAGCAGGAGTAGTATCCTTAGAACCCAGACCATAACGTCCGCCTACGATAAGAGGAGCATTTTCCTGTCCGTAGAAGCAGTCTTTTACGTCAAGATACAAAGGTTCGCCGTTTGCACCCGGTTCTTTTGTACGGTCAAGAACTGCGATGCGTTTTGCAGTCTTAGGTACAGCAGCCAAGAAATGTTTAGCAGAGAACGGACGATACAAATGTACAGAAACCAAACCAACTTTTTCGCCGTTTGCTACCAAGTGGTCGATAGCTTCACGAGCAGCTTCAGTTACAGAACCCATAGCGATGATTACGCGTTCAGCATCTTCTGCACCATAGTAGTTGAACAAGCCGTAGTGACGTCCTGTAATCTTATTGATTTCGTTCATATATTCTTCTACGATAGCAGGAACTGCTTCATAGAACGGATTGCAAGATTCTCTGTGCTGGAAGAAGTGATCCGGGTTTTCAGCCATACCGCGTGCAACCGGTTTGTTAGGGCTGAGTGCACGTTCGCGGAATTCAGCTAAAGCTTTCTGGTCTACCAGCGGAGCGAGGTCTTCGTTTTCCAGCATTTCAATCTTCTGGATTTCGTGTGATGTACGGAAACCGTCGAAGAAGTTCAAGAACGGAACACGAGACTTGATTGTTGACAAGTGAGCAACACCGGCCAAATCCATAACTTCCTGTACAGAACCTTCACAAAGCATAGCGAAACCTGTCTGACGGCAAGACATTACGTCCTGGTGGTCACCGAAGATACACAATGCGTGAGAAGCCAGTGTACGTGCAGAAACGTGGAATACGCATGGCAAGAACTCACCTGCAATTTTGTACATGTTAGGAATCATCAACAGAAGACCCTGAGAAGCAGTATAAGTAGTTGTCAATGCACCAGCCTGAAGAGAACCGTGTACTGCACCGGCAGCACCACCTTCAGATTGCATTTCCTGAACCAAAACAGTTTCGCCGAAGATGTTTTTACGACCTGCGGCAGCCCATTCGTCTACATATTCAGCCATTGTAGATGACGGGGTGATAGGATAGATAGCTGCAACTTCTGAGAACATATATGAAATATGTGCTGCAGCCTGGTTACCATCACAAGTGATGAATTTTTTTTGTTTAGTCATACAATTACTAATTAAATATGAAGTAATAAAATCGTTATTGTCAATATAAAAATCCAAATAACCATAAAGGTATCTGGTCGCCGTGTCCTATTTCCATTTTATGCATGGCATAGTATATGTTCGGATTGCTTTTATATTTGCTTCCTTCTGCACAAATCCGGAAATGCAGCGTATTGTCTACAAGGAAAGAGGTACCTTTATCGCCTTTGTTGATTTTGTGGTCTTTCCACAAGGTATTGACAAAAAAGGTTTCCAGCACATCTTGTTCCTCCACTTTTACCGGATAGATGCTATACATCAGGTTTGTGTTGTGCATCATGATTTTAGCCGGCTTTTTAGGGAAACTTTCCCCTTTCGGATAAACCATGTTGATGAGTCGTGCATCTGCCAGGTATTTTATGTAGTTCATGACTGTGGCACGTGATGTCTGAATTTCATTAGCCAATTGACTGACATTAGGAGCCACAGGACCATCTACCGCTAGCAAATATAATAATTTTTTGATTTTGGACAGATATTTCAGTTCGATTTGTTTAATCAGCAGAATGTCCACCTCAATCATCATGTTCATGGTCTTCAGCAGATTCTCCGAGAAATTTCTTTTTTCAAGGAAAAAAGGATAGAAGCCATGATGAATATAATCCTGAAAATAATTGAGCGGGTTGATGTGTGGTAAGATTGTTTTCACAATATGCTCGTGATTGTGCAGAATCTCATCCAACGTATAAGCTGAAAAATGGTTTCCTGTCTGTAAGTTCAGAAATTCACGGAAAGAAAATCCTCTCAGGTTATACGATTTGACAATCCCGTTCAGTTCGGGATTTTCATCTTTCAGACGCATTACAGAAGAACCGGTAAATACAATTTTCAGTTGCGGATAACGTTCGTAGCATGTACGCAAATCATGACTCCAGTCTGGAAGCTTGAAAACCTGGTCAATAAGCAGGACTTTTCCCCCTCTTTTAACAAATTCCCCGGCAAAGTCTACTAAACTGTATTGTGAAAAGTAGAAATTATTCATGTTTACGAACAAGCAGGAACGGTCAGTCCCGAATTTTTCTTTTGCATATTGTAAAAGAAATGTGGTTTTGCCTACCCCTCTTGTACCTTTTATACCAATCAAGCGATCATTCCAGTCTATTTCATCCATGAGATCACGGCGAACAGGAGCGTTGGTATGTTCAACCAAATAATTATGTGTTCTGTAAAATGCTTCCATGAATTCTGTTTCTAGGCTGCAAATATACGAATACTTCATAATATTGCAAACTGGAGTTGTCAAAAATTCATCTTTTGATTAAGTTTTTTTGAATCTCTTCTGGTTCGTCAAAGGTGGGGATTTGTTGGTTTGCTTTTCAGGTATAGATTCTCGATTTGATAATTTGTAAAGAGGGGAATTGTCCGGAACTTTCAGCTGTAAAAACAGCACAACTTTTGCTTAATAGTCTATTATTTTAGGATGACTGTATGCAATGTGTCTACTGTTCCAGTTTATAAAAAGAAAAAACGTATGGTTATATTAGGAAAAGTCACAATTCTCAGTACTTTCAAAGAAGTACTACAGTCCTCCCGTGAAAGTACTGGAGTACTTCATAGGCAGTACTACAGTACTTCTTCGGGAGTACTGGAAACTTTGACTTCTGTTTGTTTTTGGGGAGGGAAAATTAGAATTGATAATTCTTTTCCACCCAGTCGATGAATGCCTGGTTCACCTGGCGTGTTCCTCCCGGGGTAGGATAGTCTCCACTAAAATACCAGTCTCCCGGATGGGCCGGACATGCCTCATGCAGTCCTTCCAACGTTTGGTAAACAATCTGTACTTTTGCCCGCGTAGTGGCAGGAGTCAGTAAGGCAGCAATCTTTTCTGATATTTCTTCATCGCTGAAAGGAGCATAAATTTCCTTTACGTAGTTGCGCATTTTTTCTTTAGGCAGGTTCAGCTGTTCTTTTGACTTTCTATAGGCGTATTCAATGACGTGCTGCATGTCGCGTTCTTCCAGCAGAGCGATGGCAGCCTTGAAAGCGATGAATTGCTCCATGCTGGCCATGTCGATGCCATAGTAATCCGGATAGCGGACTTGTGGGGAAGAGGATACGATGACAATCTTTTTGGGTTGCAGACGGTCGAGAATGCTGATGATACTTTGCTTCAAAGTCGTTCCTCGTACGATGCTGTCGTCGATGATTACCAGGTTGTCTTCCTGTGGCACGAGGCTTCCGTAGGTAATATCATATACGTGGGCTGCCAGGTCGTTACGGGTATTTCCTTCTGCAATAAAGGTACGCAACTTAATATCCTTGATGGCTACCTTCTCGCTTCGGATGCGTTGAGAAAGAATCTGTTTCAGTTCTTCATGACTGGGTGTGTGACCCAAGGCCTCGATTTGCTTGATTTTAAGTTGGTTCAGGTAATTGTCCAGTCCTTCCAGCATTCCATAGAAAGCCACTTCGGCTGTATTGGGAATGAATGAGAATACGGAATGGGCAATGTCATGATTGACTGCTGAGAGAATCGGTTCAATCAGTTTTTCTCCTAATTTTTTACGTTCCCGGTAGATATCCACGTCACTTCCCCGGCTAAAGTAGATGCGTTCGAAAGAACAGGGTTTTAATTTTCCGGGTTTGTTGATTTGTGCCAGTCTGAGTTGACCTTTCTTATTGACCAATACAGCTTGTCCTGGCATCAGTTCATGGATGCTTTCGGCAGGGATATTCAATACCGTCTGAATGACAGGGCGTTCCGAAGCTAATACCATGATTTCATCGTCCTGATACCAGAACGCCGGGCGGATGCCCCATGGGTCGCGTACGGCAAAGGTTTCACCGCTTCCTGTCATTCCGCAGATGACGTAACCTCCATCCCAGGATGGGGAAGATGTTTTCAGTACGTTTGTCAGGTCAATCCGGTCTTCAATGGCATGCGTGATGTCCATTCCCTTCAAGCCTTCTTCTTTGCACTGGTTGTAAAGGCGCTCCACTTCTCTGTCCAGCCGGTGGCCTACCTGCTCCAGCATGATATAGGTATCTGCGTATTTACGGGGATGTTGTCCGGCTTCAGTAATATCGGCAAAGATTTCGTCTACATTGGTCAGATTGAAGTTACCGCACAATGCCAGGTTCTTGGCACGCCAGTTGTTGCGGCGGAGAAATGGATGAACATACGAGATACCACTTTTTCCAGTGGTCGAATAACGCAGGTGTCCCATGTAAAGTTCTCCGGCAAAGGGCAGGCACTTCTTTGCAAATTCAGCATCGTGCAACTGTTCTTCCGTTAAATCTTTGTATTGTTGATGAACGTTGTTGAAGATTTCTGTAATGGCTCCCGCTCCGAGTCCTCTTTCACGGAACATGTATTCCTCACCAGGGTTGGCTTGCAGTTTTACGCAGGCTAATCCTGCAGCTTCTTGTCCTCTGTTGTGCTGCTTTTCCATCAGCAGATAAAGCTTGTTCAAGCCATACATCCATGTACCATATTTTTCCTGATAATATTCCAGTGGTTTCAGGAGCCGGATAAGAGCGACTCCGCATTCATGTTTTAATGTTTCCATCTGTATTTTGTTTTCAAGCCATATTATGATTTTCGTTTACAAAATAACAGACAATTATTAAAAGAGGTATGTGCTGTGCCTGAAAAAATACATTGTTTCTGTCTTTTTGTGATAAATGTAATCAAAATGTATTTATTCTGTTTTATTCTGAAACTTTTCTACTTGCTATATAAAGAAAATGAAAGCTTCGGTTTGTGTAGATGAAAATATTGTAATGAAAAATCCTACAAAAGTGTCATATTGGAAGTGATATTATTATTTTTGTGGACAAATAGAATGTAAACTCTGTTTTGGGTATTAATAATGAAAGATAAAATGAGGTTAGCAGGAAAATTTATGAGAAAAGAAGAGCAGGAAGTAACAGAATGTCATCAGACATCTTCCGGGCTTTATCAACCGGAGTACGAGCACGATGCTTGTGGAGTAGGTATGATTGTAGACATTCATGGTAATAAATCACATGAATTGGTGGATGCAGCCTTGAAAGTCTTGGAAAATATGAAACATCGTGGCGCAGAAGGCGCTGACAACAAGACGGGTGACGGTGCAGGTATTATGCTGCAGATTCCACATGAGTTTATATTGTTACAAGGAATTCCGGTGCCTGAAAAGGGGAAATATGGTACGGGATTGGTTTTTCTTCCGAAAGACGCGAAGGAACAGGAGTCCATTCTGAGCATCCTGATTGAGGAGGTAGAGCGTGAAGGATTGTCATTGATGCACTTGCGTTCCGTGCCCGTGAATTCTTCTATCTTAGGGAAAAGTGCGTTGGAGACTGAACCAGACATTAAGCAGGTGTTCATTACCGGGGCAACCGACCTGGAAAACTTTGAACGTACCTTATATATTGTACGTAAAAAGATTGAACGCCGTGTACATCATAAGGACTTTTACATTGTTTCCTTGTCCAGTAAAAATATTATATATAAAGGTATGCTGTCTTCGGTACAGGTGCGTGAATATTTTCAGGACCTTACCCAGCCTTACTTTACCAGCGGACTGGCCATCGTACATTCTCGTTTTAGTACGAATACATTTCCTACCTGGAGTTTGGCACAGCCTTTCCGCTTGTTAGCCCATAATGGAGAAATCAATACCATTCGTGGAAACAGAGGATGGATGGAGGCGCGTGAAAGTGTACTTTCCACTCCTTTATTAGGTGACGTGAAGAAAATAGGTCCGATTATACAGCCGGGAATGAGCGACAGTGCCTCACTCGATAATGTGTTGGAGTTTTTCGTGATGTCAGGATTGAGCCTGCCGCATGCCATGGCTATGCTTGTGCCAGAGTCGTTCAATGACAAGAATCCGATTAGTGAGGAGCTGAAGGCGTTTTATGAGTACCATTCCATTTTGATGGAACCTTGGGACGGACCGGCTGCCTTGTTGTTCAGTGACGGACGTTATGCAGGTGGTATGCTCGACCGTAACGGTTTGCGTCCGGCACGTTACCTGATTACCAAAAATGATATGATGGTGGTAGCCAGCGAAGCTGGAGTTATTAATTTTGAACCTGAAGCCATTAAGGAAAAAGGCCGTCTTCAGCCTGGCAAGATATTGTTGGTAGATACCCAGGAAGGACGTATTTACTACGATGGCGAACTGAAGAGCCAGTTGGCGGCTTCCAAGCCTTATCGTCAGTGGCTTTCTACCAACCGTATTGAACTGGATACATTACGCAGTGGACGTAAGATTTCCAATTCTGTACCTGATTATGAACGTCGCTTGCGTGCATTCGGATTTACTCGCGAAGACATAGAACGTACACTTACTCCGATGTGTATGAATGGGGCCGAACCCACTGCCTCCATGGGTAACGATACTCCTTTGGCCGTGTTGTCCGATAAGCCTCAGATATTGTTCAATTATTTCCGTCAACAGTTTGCGCAGGTGACCAATCCGCCAATCGACCCGATACGTGAGGAACTGGTGATGTCGCTGACGGAATATATCGGAGCCGTAGGAACCAACATCTTGTTGCCGAGTGAATCACATTGTAAGATGGTACGTCTGCCACACCCGATTCTGAACAATACACAGCTTGATATATTGTGCAACATTCGCTATAAAGGGTTCAATACCGTGAAGCTACCGATGCTGTTCGACGCAGCAAGAGGAGCGGAAGGTCTGCGTGAGGCATTGAATGAGTTGTGCAAGAAAGCCGAGGCGGCAGTGGATGAAGGGGTAAACTACATCATTCTTTCCGATCGTGAGATTGATGCAGCACATGCAGCCATTCCTTCTTTGCTGGCTGTAAGTGCTGTACATCATCACCTGATTTCTGTACAAAAGAGAGTACAGACCGCATTGGTGGTAGAAAGTGGAGAAATTCGGGAAGTGATGCACGCTGCCTTGTTGCTGGGATATGGAGCGAGCGCCATCAATCCGTATATGGTATTTGCCATTCTGGATGACATGGTGAAGAAAGGCGATGTGCAGTTGAATTATGAAACTGCCGAAAAGAACTACATAAAAGCCGTTTGCAAAGGACTCTATAAAGTAATGAGTAAGATGGGTATCAGTACGATACGTTCTTACCGTGGAGCGAAGATTTTTGAAGCCGTTGGTTTGGGCAGCGAAGTGCTTTCTACTTACTTCGGTACCCCTTCTTCATCCATTGGAGGTGTCGGATTGGAAAGCATTGCCAAAGATTATCAGGCATTCCATGATGCAGGTTTTGCAAAAGAGGTCGACGATTTGTTGCCTTATATCGGCCAGTTCTCCTACCGTAAGGATGGCGAGAAGCATGCGTGGAATCCGGAAACTATCAGTGCTTTGCAGTTGGCCACTCGTTTGGGAAGTTATGCCAAGTTCAAGGAATATACGCGTCGGGTAGATGAAAAGGAAAGTCCGATATTCTTGCGTGATTTCTTCTCCTTCCGCCGTAATCCGATTCCATTGGAAGATGTAGAGCCGGTAGAGGAAATTGTAAAGCATTTTGTAACAGGCGCCATGTCTTTTGGTTCTATCAGTAAAGAGGCGCATGAAGCCATGGCACTGGCCATGAACAAGCTGAACGCCCGCAGTAATACGGGTGAAGGAGGAGAGGATTCCGACCGTTTCCATGAAACCTACGATGGCATTTCCTTGTGCAGTAAGACCAAACAGGTAGCTTCCGGACGTTTCGGTGTAACCACTGAATACTTGGTGAATGCTGAAGAAATTCAGATTAAGGTAGCGCAGGGTGCTAAACCGGGTGAAGGTGGACAGCTTCCGGGATTCAAGGTGAATGAAGTCATTGCCAAGACGCGTCATTCTATTCCGGGCATTTCGTTGATTTCGCCTCCCCCTCATCACGATATTTATTCAATCGAAGACTTGGCTCAGCTGATATTCGATTTGAAGAACGTGAATCCGAAAGCCAAAATCAGTGTGAAACTGGTAGCTGAAAGTGGTATTGGTACCATTGCAGCCGGTGTGGCAAAAGCAAAGGCTGATTTGATTGTCATTTCAGGAGCAGAAGGTGGAACAGGAGCTTCTCCGGCCTCTTCCATGCGCTATGCCGGTATTTCTCCGGAAATCGGTCTGAGCGAGACACAGCAGACACTGGTACTCAACGGACTCCGTGGTCAGGTACGTTTGCAGACTGACGGACAGTTGAAGACTGGACGTGACATCATCAGCATGGCTTTGCTGGGAGCTGAAGAGTTTGGATTCGGAACTTCTGTATTGATTGTTTTGGGATGTGTCATGATGCGTAAATGTCATGCCAATACATGCCCTGTCGGGGTAGCTACGCAGGATCCGCAGTTGCGGGCACATTTCCGCGGACATTACCGTTATGTAGTCAACTTCTTCCGTTTCCTGGCACAAGAGGTACGTGAATACCTGGCAGAGATGGGATTCTCCCGTCTGGAAGACATTGTAGGACGTACGGATTTGATTGAAATACGTCCGACAACTCATGAAAAGGCTTCATTGCTCGATTTCAGTAAATTGTTGCACAAAGTCGATAACGGAGCTGCCTTACATAATGTAACGGAACAGCGTCATGAGATAGAGCACGTGAAGGATGTCAGTATGCTGGCTGCCGCACGCGAAGCACTGGAAAACCGTAAGGAGGTATCGTTGGAATATGCCATATCCAATACCGATCGTTCGGTAGGAGCCATGCTTTCTGGAGCCGTAGCTGCCAAGTATGGACAGGCTGGATTGCCCGCACAGACCATCCAGGTGAAGTTCAAAGGTTCAGCCGGACAGAGTTTCGGTGCTTTCCTTCCGCATGGGGTCAGCTTCAAGCTGGAAGGTGAAGCGAACGACTACCTGGGTAAAGGCTTGAGTGGAGGACATATTTCGGTACAGCCTCCGGTAAGAAGCAATTTCTTGGCCGAAAACAACGTAATCGCAGGTAATACGTTGCTGTATGGCGCCACAAGTGGAGAGGTTTATATCAATGGTTGCGTAGGTGAGCGTTTTGCTGTACGTAACTCCGGAGCCATTGCAGTAGTAGAAGGAGTAGGCGACCATTGCTGTGAGTACATGACCGGTGGACGAGTAGTCGTACTGGGTAAGACCGGACGTAACTTTGCTGCAGGTATGAGTGGGGGAGTTGCTTACGTATGGGATAAAGACCGTAACTTCGATTACTTCTGTAACATGGAAATGGTAGAACTTTCTCTGTTGGAAGATGCTACAGCCCGCAAGGAACTGCATGAACTGGTTCGTCAGCATTATCTGTACACCGGTTCTCAACTGGCACGTACGATGTTGGATAACTGGAGCCGTTATGTGGAAGAATTCATTCAGGTAACTCCGATTGAATACAAGAAAGTGCTGGCTGAAGAGCAGATGCGCAAACTGCAGCAGAAGATAGCCGAAGTACAACGTGATTATTGATTAATTGTTGAACAGTAAAAAACTAGATATATGGGAAATCCAAAAGCATTTCTGACCGTTCCCAGACAAGAGGCCGGATACCGTCCGGTACACGACCGTATCATGGACTTCAGTGAAGTGGAACAGACGTTGAACACAAGCGAGCGAAAGCTCCAGGCATCGCGGTGTATGGACTGTGGGGTACCTTTCTGCCATTGGGCATGTCCGTTGGGGAATCGTCCTCCGGAATTCCAGGATGCCATGTACAAGGGAAAATGGAAAGAAGCTTATGAGATACTTACCGGAACCAATGATTTTCCGGAGTTCACCGGCCGTATATGTCCGGCATTGTGTGAAAAGAGTTGTGTGTTGAAGTTGAGTATGGATGCACCGGTAACCATTCGTGAAGATGAAGCTGCCATCATTGAAGCTGCTTTTCGTGAAGGGTACGTACAGCCTCGTCAATATGAACGAAACGGAAAATCTGTGGCTGTCATCGGTTCCGGACCTGCAGGACTGGCTGCCGCCAATCAGTTGAACCGCAGAGGATATGCGGTGACGGTGTTCGAAAAACTGGAATACGTGGGAGGCTTGTTGCGGTTTGGTATTCCGAATTTTAAACTCAGCAAGTCGGTAATCGACCGCCGTGTGGCAGTGATGGAAGCAGAAGGAATCACTTTCAAGGTCAATGCCGATATTGACGTGACAAACCTTCCCGAAGGATTTGATGCATACTGCATTTGTACGGGTACGCCGCAGGCACGCGATTTGAATATCCCCGGGCGTGAACTGAAAGGTATTCATTTTGCCATGGAGATGCTGGCACAGCAGAACCGCGTGCTGGCCGGACAGCGTATTCCAGAGGAGGAACGTATCACGGCAAAAGGCAAGCATGTGCTGGTAATTGGAGGTGGAGATACGGGTAGTGACTGTATCGGAACAAGTAACCGTCAGGGAGCACTCAGTGTAACGCAGATTGAAATTATGCCGAAGCCTCCTGTAGGTTATAATCCGAATACTCCGTGGCCACAGTGGCCGGTGGTTCTCAAAACCAGTAGCAGTCACGAAGAAGGCTGTATACGTCGGTGGAGTCTGACTTCCAACCGCTTCCTGGAAGAAGACGGGAAAGTGTGCGGTGTAGAAGTGGAAGAAGTAGAATGGACTCCGGGAGCCGAAGGAGAACGTCCGGTGATGAAGCCGACTGGGAAGAAAGAAGTCCTGAAAGCCGATTTGGTATTGCTGGCGATGGGATTCCTTCGTCCGGTACAACCAGAATTCCCGGCGAATGTCTTTGTGGCCGGTGATGCAGCTACCGGAGCCAGTCTGGTTGTGAAGTGCATTGCAGGCGGTCGGAAGGCCGCAGCCGACATTGATGCATATTTAAGCCGAAAATAATTGATTACATACAAAATATAAATACAACTTTACGATTATGTGTGGCATTGCAGCTATTTTAAATATCAGAAAACAGACTCCAGAGTTGCGTGAAAAAGCATTGGCCATGGCTCGAAAGATTCGTCATCGTGGTCCCGACTGGAGTGGAATTTATTGTGGAGGATTGGCTATCTTAGCGCATGAACGTTTGTCGATAGTAGACCCGCAGAGTGGCGGACAGCCATTGTACTCACCCGATAAGAAAGTGGTACTGGCCGTGAACGGCGAAATCTACAATCACCGTGAGATTCGTAAGGAGTATGCCGGAAAATATGATTTCCAGACAGGAAGTGACTGTGAAGTAATCTTGGCACTTTATCAAGAATACGGAATACATTTTCTGGAAAAGCTGAATGGTATTTTTGCATTCGCGCTGTACGATTCAGAAAAAGATGAGTTTCTCATCGCTCGCGACCCTATCGGGGTGATTCCACTTTATATTGGTTATGACAGCGATGGCAAAGTCTATTGTGCCAGCGAACTGAAAGCGTTGGAAGGTTTTTGTGAACGCTATGAACCCTTTTTACCCGGACATTGTTATTATAGCAAGGACGGGAAGATGACCCGCTGGTACGTTCGCGACTGGACTCAGTATGAGGCAGTAGCTGATGCACCGGCATCGGTTAGCGCTTTGCGGGAAGGCTTGGAAAAAGCTGTACGTGAGCAACTGATGAGTGATGTACCCTACGGTGTATTGCTTTCAGGAGGTTTGGACAGCTCAGTCATTTCTGCCATTGCCAAGCGTTATGCAGCCCGTCGTGTGGAAACGGATGGAAAGATGGCGGCATGGTGGCCTCAGCTTCATTCCTTTGCTATTGGTCTGGAGGGAGCCCCCGATTTGGCCAAGGCACGTGAAGTGGCTGATTTCATCGGTACCGTGCACCATGAAATTCACTACACCATTCAGGAAGGTCTCGACGCACTTCGCGATGTGATTTATTACATTGAGACTTACGATGTAACGACAGTTCGAGCTTCTACACCTATGTACTTGCTGGCTCGTGTCATCAAGAGTATGGGTATCAAGATGGTGCTTAGCGGAGAAGGAGCAGATGAAATTTTTGGTGGTTATCTGTACTTCCACAAGGCCCCCGATGCACGGGCTTTCCATGAAGAAACTGTGCGTAAATTGTCCAAACTTTATTTGTACGATTGTTTGCGGGCCAATAAATCATTGGCTGCCTGGGGAGTAGAAGGACGTGTGCCGTTCCTTGACAAGGAATTCTTGGATGTGGCCATGCGGTTGAACCCGGAAGCCAAGATGTGTCCCGGAAAAACCATCGAAAAGAAAATCGTACGCGAAGCTTTTGCCGACTTGTTGCCTGAAAGCGTGGCATGGCGTCAGAAGGAACAGTTCAGTGACGGTGTGGGATACAGCTGGATTGATACGCTGAAGGAATTCACGGCAAAAGAGGTATCCGACGAACAGATGGTGCATGCGGCTGAACGTTTCCCGGTGAATCCTCCCCGTAACAAGGAAGAGTACTACTACCGCTCTATCTTTGAGGAGCATTTCCCGAGTGAAAGTGCGGCTAAGAGTGTTCCCAGTGTACCGAGTGTGGCTTGTTCTACAGCTGAGGCACTGGCTTGGGATAAAGCTTTCCAGCATATCAATGAGCCGAGCGGACGTGCGGTAACCGATGTACATGAGGAGGGATACAAAAACTAAACTGATTATCAGATATGAAAATAGAATTTACAAAAATGCATGGTCTGGGTAATGATTACATCTATGTGAATACGATGAAATACCCGCTGACTAATCTGGAAGAAAAGTCCATAGCCTGGAGTCGTCCTCATACGGGGATAGGCAGTGACGGACTGGTGCTGATTGGCGATTCGGACAAGGCTGATTTCAGCATGCGTATTTTTAACGCGGACGGTTCTGAGGCCAAGATGTGCGGAAATGCCAGTCGCTGTATCGGGAAGTATTTGTATGAATATGGACTGACTACGAAGACGGATATTCTGCTGGATACGCTTTCCGGTATCAAGGAACTGCATTTGCAGGTGAAGGAGGGAAAGGTAGAGTCTGTTCGGGTGGATATGGGAATTCCTGCCGATATTCACTGGGTGGATTTGGGCGATGCTTATCCCTTCCAGAAAGGAGTGGCCGTGTCAATGGGGAACCCTCATCTGGTTATTTTTGTAGATAAAATGGAGGAGGTAGCTCTTGCTGAAGTAGGACCAGTGCTTGAACGTCATCCACTTTTCCCGGATCGGGTAAACGTAGAGTTCGCTCAAGTATTGGACAAAGAAAACATACGCATGCGGGTATGGGAAAGAGGATCCGGTATCACACAAGCTTGTGGTACGGGAGCATGTGCTACCGCTGTGGCAGCAGCCTTTTCCGGACAATGCGGCTCCCATGCAACAATCTGTATGGATGGAGGTGACCTGACCATCGACTGGGCAGGAGAGGGGCAGCATTTGTATATGATAGGGCCCGCAGTGAAAGTATTTGACGGAACAATCGAATTAAAAGAGTAAGACAAGATATATGATACAAGTAAACGATAATTTCATCAAGTTGCCCGGAAACTATCTGTTTTCGAGCATTGCTAAAAAAGTGAATGCCTTTAAATCGGCTCATCCGGAAGCTGCACTTATCCGATTAGGAATTGGCGACGTGACTCGTCCGCTTCCGCCGGCTTCTATCAAGGCTATGCACCGTGCGGTAGACGAACTGGCCGATGCCGGAACTTTCCATGGATACGGTCCTGAACAAGGATATGATTTCTTGATTCAGGCTATTCTGGAACATGATTACCGCTCGCGTGGAGTAGAATTGCGTCCGACAGAAATTTTTGTGAGTGACGGAGCTAAAAGTGACACCGGTAATTTTGGAGATATTTTAGGCACAGGCAATAAAGTTGCGGTAACAGACCCCGTGTATCCGGTGTATATTGACAGTAACGTCATGGCCGGGAGAGCTGGAGAATTGCAGGCGAACGGACAATGGAATCGTCTGACTTATCTGCCTTGTACGGCAGAAAACCATTTTATCCCGTCTCTTCCCCAAGAATCGGTAGACATGATTTACTTGTGCTACCCTAATAATCCTACGGGAACGACGCTGACCAAAGCCGAATTGCAGAAGTGGGTGGACTATGCACTGGCACATAAGGCACTGATATTATATGATGCGGCTTATGAGGCTTACATTTGTGAGAGTGATGTGCCACATTCTATTTATGAAATAGAGGGAGCTCGTTCGTGTGCCGTAGAATTCCGTAGCTTCTCCAAGACAGCCGGTTTTACTGGAGTGCGTTGCGGTTATACCGTAGTGCCGGAAGAAGTGAAAGCCATGACGGCTTCGGGCGAGCAAGTAGCTTTGAATCATTTGTGGAACCGCCGGCAGTGTACGAAGTTCAATGGTACCAGCTATATCACCCAGCGAGGGGCAGAGGCCATCTATACCGCCGAAGGGCAAGCTGAGATTAAGGAAACCATATCCTATTATATGGAGAATGCCCGTCTGATGCGTGAAGGACTGCTGTCTGCTGGATTTACACTCTATGGAGGAGTGAATGCGCCTTATATCTGGGTAAAGGCACCCGAAGGGCTGGATTCATGGAACTTCTTTGAAATGTTGCTTCACGAGGTCAATGTGGTGGGAACTCCGGGAGTTGGATTTGGACCAAGCGGAGAAGGATTCCTGCGACTGACAGCCTTTGGCAAACGTGAGGATTGCCAGGAAGCTATGAATAGAATAAAAAACTGGGCCGGACGTTAATCCGACCCAGTTTTTAAAACCGCCAGCCTATCCCGATCGAGAGTGAATGAAAAAATGGGCGCTTCTTTCCGAGATTCAGCATGTTTCCGTCGAAAACGGTTTCCCGGACGCCCGAGTAAGGGTCAAGGTTAGAGAGGGTGTATCCCAGAGAGATTATCAGGCTTTCTTCTATTTCCAACGAAACGGAAGTTTTCAGCTGAAAGGATAAAGGCTCCGCACGGGAAGTTGTGATTTCTTCATAGTGGTGGGGAGTCCATACACCTGTGGAGTTTGGGAAATAGGCCAGGGTTATATGTTTAGTGGGTGGAAACGAACAAGTGATGCCCGGACTGAATGTCAGGTACAAGGCATATTCCTGGTCATGTCCTAATATCCACGAAGGCGTGTAGAATTGTGGCGCAATTCTGCATGCGAGGTGGGTGGACAGAACCTTTTCATCGTTCAATTCAAAGCGGAATTTTTTGTCAGCCGAGACTCCGTTGAGATGGATGCCATCCAGGCTTTTGCTAAAAAGAAAGCTGATTCCGATGCCGGCATACTTGAAGGGCTGGAAAGTGACAGACGGCTCTACTTCCCATCTGTTGTAATTGTCCAGTGCGCCCTCCAGTTGTATCTTCCAAAGTGGGCGCTTTTCAGTCTGACCGTACACTGACAAGCTACAGATTAGCAAAATGATTACAAAAATTCCTCTCATTTTAAGCTATGTCTTGTTATTTCACCGTTACTTCTTTTTTGTCGTAGAAAACCAGTCTGATTTCTCCTTTGGCGGGAGCGTCATTGTCTTTGGTTTCCAGTTTCAGGATGCGTTTCAGCGTAAGCATATATTTTCCTTTCGGCACATTCTTAAACGAAATTCCGTCACGGCTTTCGTTCAATGTACCATAATAAGCGGTATATTCTTCCAAATGTGAGGGGCTGTCCAGCGTGGCCTCCAGTTCTTCATTGGACGCGATTTTCTCACCCTTCCATCCAACCACTTCCTGATTGGTAATCGTGATAAGTTCCGAAGGAATATGTATCTCATTAATCCATTCCTTGTAGGCATAATTGGTCAGCATACGGGTTTCTTGCTGCCGTTTGCGTTGGAATACGAATGAGACTTGTTCGTCTTTTCCGAGTGCCAGTGAATAGGAATAACCGAATATTGTATTTCCATCAAAATAATGGTATTCCATCTCTTTTGCCATTGGCCATGATGGATGCTCCGCCTGTCAGTTTGATTTCTTTCAGGGGTACGTCTTTCTCTGGAGAGAAACGGGCGTAGGTCAGGGTAGGCTGTGAATCAGAAAAAGCTACCAGGTAGCTTTGATAAATAGCTACATTATCGGGTAGATTTTCTGAATTTTCTTCACTGCAAGATACAGTGAAGAAAATCAATAAGCCGTACATCATCCCATAAAGTAGTTGTTTCACTTTCATGAGTCGCGTATGTTTAAATAGATTTACGGCTGCAAAGGTAAAGTGAACAGATGGAAGTCAGGGAAAAATCTGATGTACACAAATAAAATTTAATCTATTGGGAATTAGATAGTTGATAATTTTTATGATGTACATAACACTTAAAATGCGGTGATAAACTCGTCAAAACTGCTGTTTTCGATGTGCATTTTCTCCTTCAGTCTCATTTTCCGGCGCGAGATACTTCCTTTGGCAATATGGTAAATTTCGGATAGTAACGACATGGGAAGATCCATCTTTACCAGACAGCAGAAACGAAGTTCCTCTTCCGTAAGTTGCGGGTAACACTCCTTCAGTCGTCTGGTAAATCCGTCGAAGCAAGTGTCTGTGTTTTGCTGAATAATGTCCCATTCCTCTTCCGTCAGGTGAAGTGCACCTTGCGAGTTCCTTTTCCGCAACAGAGAAGGAAGCGTGATGGCATTCAGTTGCCGGTAGTATGCTACGCTTTTATTCAGCCGGTCAATTTCCTGCTGTTTCAATTTTTCCTGTTCGTGGGCCAGTGCCACTTCCGCTTCTTTCCTTTTCAGTGTTTCTTCCATGCGCATCCACTGGGTAGCCTTTAGTTCTTCTGTCAGCTTTTGCTTGTGCACGCGGATGCGGTGAAGAAGTAAAAGCAGGATAAGAATCACCACGCCTAAGGTGACCGCAATCCGGTAGAAAACCAGCTTGTGGTGCGCTGCCTGCATCTCCGCTTTGTTGGCCCGTTCGCGTTGCAACTTGTATTCGTGCATATCTTGTATCTTTTCGATGACCATTTCCTTTCGTTCGGCACTCAGCGAGTCATGCGACAGAATGTATTTTCGCATGTAGATGTTTTCCTGTTTCTCATTCTGTTTCTTTCCGTACATTTCGAATAGACGACGGTAAGCTTCTGTGCGTTGTTTTAAGGAGGCATCAGGTAAAAAAGGCAGGATGTGATGCGTGGCCGAGTCAGCTTGCAGAAGAAAGGCAAAAATGTAGCCCTTCTGAAGGTGTAAGGCGGCAGTTTCCTTTCTCGGCAAATTTTGGCAGATGGCGTTGTTGATGTAATGGAAGGCACTGTCCGTCTGTCCTTGTTCCAAATAAATGCGGGAAAGGTAAAGTTCACTCTGTGCGATGGAGACCGGAGTGCCGGAAGGCATATAGGCAAGTGCTTTCTGAAAGAATTCTTTGGCTTTTTCCGGTTGATGCGGCAGGTAAAGCATGGCTTTCTCCTGCCATAAGTTTGCATATACGGACGAGTCGTTCAGACATTGAGCGATGTTTTCCGCAGCATCTAAGAAATGAGCTTCTTCCTGATTCTCTCCTTTAAAACGGCTGATGCGGGCCTGTTCAAGATAAATCCTGAACTGCAACAGGCTATCGGTATGAGTATTTATTTCTGTAGATTCAGGGGAAGGTGCTTCAGTTGGGGAGGTACACGAAAAAACGTATACTCCCACGGCAAGTATCCCTATAATGATGAAATATCGGAGTACAGACATAGGTTAGTCAGGTTAGTTTGGAGCGAAGATACTAAAAAACTGCCTTTAAATGTATATTTTCTGAATAAATAAAGAAAATTTGGGGCTTTTTAAGCACAGGGGAAAAACGTACTTACGTTTGATAGAAAACACAAGTGCGTTTGGATTCAAACGCAAGTACGTTTTACTTAAAACGCTTAGGCGTTTGAGTTGAAATGTACTTGCGTTTTTTGAGGTTTGAAGTGTACTGAAAATAGTTGTCAGTTTGAAGATTAATTCCTGACTAAGTTGACAAGTCAATATGTGAGGGATAGATTTAAATTTAGACAGAGTAAATTATATCATAATTTTATGCATTATCAGTAGATTTACACCCCCAATTATAAAACCAATAAATGCATAAAAAACTAATAATTGAAATGGTAATATATGGATGGTATTGTATATAGCCCAAATACAATATGGAAGACAGCATAAGGTTGTTACAATTGCAGGTATATATTTTTGCCAAATGATAAATTGCAATAAATGAATGAGGAGATGTAAGCTGAATGCCGCAAGACAACAATACCAGTAGATGATTTGCCCTGTATATATACTGATAGTACAACATGTGGACACAATGATAAATTCTTCAGCAACAATTATAGAAAATTTATGTGTATCAATCTTTGATGCTTTCTTTATTATTGGGTATAAATGGGGGAATCGTTGAGTTAATTTGATTTGATTATGATTTATCCATTTTTGTATCATGATTATTTCTTCAAACTCATGTATCATGAAAAAGATTGGAAAAAGGAATATTATAATTATGAAATCACTCATGTTGTCTGTTCTTATTAAATTCTATATTATTAATTCGTTTGCAAAAAGAAATCAAATATCTTTTTTAGCTAATCGTATATGATGGACATTTTTTATCGCAGCCAGTTATTAATTTTTTGTTTGTTTGCCTATGCAAGAAGTGAAAGTTATAGTATTAATAAAGTGTAATTTGTTTGATTCTCATGATGTTTAAAAGTTAGCTTGATAAAATACAAAAATATAAAAATATGGATAGGACTCATCATTAAAAGAATTCATTTTTCATTTGTTATTCTATTTCTTATTCTTTAGATTTGCCGTTATAGTGTAGAAACATAGTAAAACGAAATGGAACATTTGCAGGATAGGCTGTCCAAATGGCAGGTAATGGCTTTGTCTCGCGAGTTGCATCATGATGAGGCTGGCATCGGTAAGATGTGTGACCTTATGCTTTATGCGGAAGATGCACAGTCGGCATACAATGCGGCATGGATACTGTATTATTTATCAGCAGAAGACAAAAGACTTTATGTCTCTCCCTTTTATGATAAGATTGCAGACTGGGCAATGAAGCCTTGTTTGCATATACGTCGGGGACTTGTTCTATCTATTTTGATAGAGTTGTCTACGAAGCAGAACTTCAGGACAGGCTTGTTTGATTTTTGTCTCGCCCATGCTGTCGACAAAAAGGAATCGGACAGCAGCCGCTCGATGATGATAAAACTGGCTGCAAAGATGTGCCGGTTTGTTCCGGAGCTGGCAAATGAACTGGCGGCCTGTCTTGATATGCTGGAATACGAAATGACGCCAAGTATCGTAGCAGCCAGGAGAAATGCAATGAAAGTAGTCGAATCGCTGAGAAAGAAAAATGATGAAATGGAGTAAAGTAATAGGAGTATGGTGCTGTTTTATCCCACTGGCTATTTTAAATGGAGGACTTCGTGAATATGTATGGCATCGTTTCTTGTCTGAAAGCACAGCTTTGGCATTAAGCGGTGTATTACTTGCAGGATTAATTTATGTGGTAACATTTTTGCTTTTACCACCTATTAAAGACTTGACGAAAAAAGATTGTATTCTTGTAGGAGGATTATGGATGTGTCTTACGGTTTGTTTTGAATTTGGACTGGGATTGTCATCCGGTTCTTCTTGGAAAGAATTATGTCAAGCATATAATCCTATGACCGGAAATCTGTGGATATTGGTGCTATTGAGTACTTTGTGTTCACCGATGTTTGTATATAAGAACTTTAAAAAATAAGATATGACTGACAATCAAGAAAAATCATCTTTACGAAAAATCCCTAACGTAGGTTCACAGACTGAACAAGACCTGATAGCCATGGGGTATACCTCTATCGCATCACTGAAAGGAAAGAAAGCAGAGGATTTGTATGAGGAGGAATGCCGTTTGCGTGGGTGTACGATAGACCGATGCCAGCTTTATCTGTACCGGGCTTTAGAGTATTTTGTTCATACGGAAAACCCGGATAGAGAGAAATGTAAATGGTGGTATTGGAAAGATGATTATTTTTATCCCTCTCCGTGTGGAGCTAGGTGTGTGGACTGTGCGTCATTCCCAAAGGAATGCAATGGATGCAGAAAGATAAAAGGTAAGGTGTTCTGGCTTCAGTATACAGGCGATGCGGTATGTCCCATCTGGAAATGCTGTAAGGAACAAAAGCGGGAAAACTGTGGAGGATGTCCGGATTTACCTTGTGGTCGTTTTATGAAAGACCCTTCCATTTCGGATGAGGAAAATGAAGCTAATTTGAAAAAGATGATAGCTAATCTTGCAATGTATAAAAAATAAAATATACCGCACATAATTATGGAAACAGAAAGACTGATACTCAGACCGTGGCGTGAGGAAGATGCCCTTCCACTCTATAAATATGCCAAAAACCCGGCTGTAGGGCCGATTGCCGGTTGGCCACCGCACACGTCTGTAGAAAACAGCCGAGAGGTGATACGTGATATTCTTTCAGCACCGGAAACTTATGCGGTAGTGTTGAAAGAAGCCGATGAACCTGTTGGCAGTGTGGGCATTATGTTTGGAGACAGCGTACACAGCGCTGACATGCAGGAAGGAGATGCAGAGATAGGTTATTGGATTGGAGTCCCTTATTGGGGAAAGGGGCTGATTCCGGAGGCCGTCAATCGCCTGTTGAGGCGTTGTTTTGAGGAACTGGGAGTAAAACGAGTGTGGTGTGGTTATTATGACGGGAATACCAAATCTCGCCGAGTAATGGATAAATGTGGTTTCAAGTTTCATCATACGGAAGAGGGCAAACCTTCTCCATTGGGTGATGTGCGGACAGAACATTTTACTTTGTTGACAAAAGAAGAGTGGGAAAAAATGAATCATTGAAACTATGGATAGTGTGGTAGACTATATTATTCGTCCTTTGTATCCAGAGGAAATCCATTTGTTGAGGGATTTTCTTTATGAAGCGATTTTTATTCCTGAAGGAGTTGAACCTCTGCCAAGGGATGTGGTGGATTTGCCTGAGCTGAAGCTATATATTCAGGACTTTGGCAAGAAACAAGATGATTGCTGCTTGGTTGTCGAGTATGATGGTAAGGTGGTTGGGGCAGTGTGGACACGTATTATGAATGATTATGGTCATGTGGATGATGAAACTCCTTCACTTTCTATTTCTTTATATAAAGAATATCGGAATAAAGGGATGGGCAGACAGTTGATGAAGGAGATGATGAAACTGCTGGAAAGTAAAGGCTATCATCATGTTTCTCTTTCCGTTCAAAAGGATAATTATGCTGTTCGTATGTATTTAAAACTTGGATTTACAATTATGAAGGAAACAGAGGAGGAATTTATTATGGTGAGAGATATAACGAAAGAAGCGAGTAATTATCAACGTTTTTTGTCTGGTGAGTATTGTAATAGATTGGATTCTGAGGTCTTGAATATGATTATACAGACAAGGGAACTCTTATCAATGCTTGATAATATCACCTTGTCAGAAGAAGAAAGAACTGCATTGTTTGTTCGCATGCTGGGCAAAGTCGGACAACATTCCAGTATTGGTCGAAATTTTACTTGTCAGTGTGGTAAACATATTTTTATTGGTGAAAAAACAATCATCAATGACAATTGTACGCTGATGGATGAAAACTATATTTACATTGGTAGTAAAGTTTTGATAGCTCCTCACGTACAGTTTTATACAGCCACTCATCCTGTGTGTTTTGAAGAGCGTTTTGTGGAGGACTGGAATGAAAACTCTGGAGAATTGTTTTTTAGAACGAAAGCCCTGCCTATTACGGTAGAAGATGAAGTATGGATTGGCGGTGGAAGTATTGTCCTTGCAGGAGTGACTATTGGTCGGGGAAGTGTAATAGGTGCGGGAAGTGTAGTTACAAAATCTATCCCAGCACATTGTGTTGCTGTGGGCAATCCGTGTAAAGTCATTAAATGGTTAAAGCCTAACTATAACATTCGTCCGCTTGAAGAAAAAGACATTCTGGAAATGCAGCACTTGTTCCGTTCTACTGTGCTTAATGTGAATTTAAGGGACTATACAAAAGAAGAGGTAGTAGACTGGGCTTCTTGTGGTGATGACGTATCCCACTGGAAGGACCTTTTGTCCCAAAATTATTATATTGGGGCCTTTGATGAACAAGGTAAGATGGCTGGTTTCTCTTCTATGAATAAAGAGGGGTATTTACATTCCATGTTTGTGCACAAGGATATGCAGGGCAGGGGAGTAGCTACCCTGTTGCTTTCGGAAGTGGAAAAGATGGGCAAAGCGTATGGAGTTGATGAAATTACCTCGGAGGTCAGTCTGACTGCAAAACCGTTCTTTGAACAAAAGGGCTACAAAGTAGTTAAGTCACAGAAGTGCAGAGCCAATCAGTTGGAACTGACAAATTTCGTCATGTGCAAGCAGATTCTTTGATTTATCAGACTACTTTTGTGGTTACAAGTGTGTTGAGCTTATTTCATGTTGAAGCTTTTCCAAGAACTGGGCAGCATGAGCTCCGTCCATTTGTGTATGATGAAACTGAAATGACACGGTCAGGTGTTTTCTGAAAAAACGTTTTTTGAATTTTCCCCATATCAGGAATGGATTATTGAAAATACCGCTGTACATGCCAACTGCACCGTCTATCTCGTAGTTCACGAGCGCAGAAGTACCAATAACCATGCTTTCCGTTAAATCGTGGTTCTGACAGGTTTCGGCCACTTGTTTGGTTAGCTGGAGGTAGTTGTGATTAAACTGATTCAGGTCTTCAGAAAAAGGTATGTCGCATGAGCTTACCTCTCCATTCTTGTTTGTTACAATTGTATTAACAGCGATTGTATCATATTGAATCAGCTTTTTGCCAACTGGAAGCATATAGAATTCCTTGATGCCGGAAGCTGCTTTACCAATGCACCAGCACATCAGCATGTTCAGTTTTAGTCCTTTCTTTTTACTGATTCTTACAAGATTAGTTACATCAAGTGTCTTGAAAAATGTGACCATTGGCATAGGGGCCTGCATCCACATTTTGTATGCGTATGCACGTGTCGTTAAGGCGGGGTTTATTTCTCTCATTTTTGTGTGTACTTTAAATTAGAGCACAAAAATAAAACAGGCCTTTGATTACGGATAGAATAAAAGAGACATTATATTGGAGTAGTAAATAAATCGGAATATGGCTCGCATATTTTTATCAGTGATAAGGGGGTATATCTGCTTAATTCCCTGAATTCTCTTATGAAATGCGATTGGTCTGAATAACCGCATTGATAGGCTATCTGGGTTTGACTGATATTTTCAGTCTGATTCTGCATAAGCTTAAGGGACTTCTGAAAACGTACGATTCGTGCATATTCTTTCGGATTCATCCCGACTGTCGTAAAAAATATGCGTTCAAATTGTTTCTTGCTCAGGCAGGCAATAGATGCCAGTTCTGAGATTGGAGTATTGGGAGTAGAATACATTTGATGAACGACTGCCGCAATCCGGTTTATATCCACTTCACGTTTTGTGGTAAAGTTGGTTCTTAGTTGTGAGAATAACCATTGTTCGATAAGACTTATACAGAGGTCATTATCGTCACAATCAAAAATTCTCGTCGCAAGACAATTTAATTTCTTGTTCTCCAGTCCATAACCGGAGACTTCCTGATTGTAGAATACAGAAATGGGAATATTAAGAAAAGCACTCATGGCATAAGGATGAAATACAACTACAATCATTTCGACACTATCTTCTGCACTGATATGGGATGAGAAATTCACCTGTCCACTAATAGTCAGTCGATCCTGCTTTGTGTTTAATTCCGGAATATATAAAGCTGATTTCTTATGAAATATGAGTTGGGGGCAACCGATTGGGAAGGTGTAAGTCTTTATCGGCTGATTACTTTCAAATATCCAATAATATCTGACGTAATCTTGTAATAATTGGCATGGCTTGTAAAATTTGAATCCCTCTGTCATTGCTTTTCGGTATTCAGTTAGACAATGTACAAAAATATTGAAGATATTTCGTTATTTTTGAATTTTGAAAATAATAATTAATCTTGAAAGATAATGAATTTGTAAGGTGCAAATTGAAACAACAAGAGATGGAAATACATAATTTACTGGATGCAAAATCAAGAGCCGAATTGCGTGAATGGCTCATGCAGAACCATAAAAAGGAAACGGAATGCTGGGTAGTGGTGAAGCGTGGAAGGCCTGTGGATGATGATACGTTCTGGTACATTGATGCTGTAGAA
>ERZ773217.945-NODE-945-length-25088-cov-4.829385_pt1 | contig 25088 bp, 21 predicted proteins | sample MGYA00580995_ERZ773217 | MGnify/ENA primary metagenome ERZ773217 (study PRJEB29015, sample SAMEA2737772) | human gut metagenome | biome: human gut; feature: human-associated habitat; material: faeces | place: China | collected 2012 ...
CAAAACATTTGTGCAGTTCTTGGCGACCTCTATTGCAATGATCGTCAGAACGAGACTGAGAAAATACAGTGAGGAGTGCAAAAAGAACACCGCCTTGCCGATGGTTTATGACGGAGACTGCAGAGTTCTGGACTCCTTGAACAATGTGATGCAGACCAAATTCTGCGGAGGCTATTACTTCGGAGAAATCGCAGGGAAAAGAAGGAAGTTATTTGAAGCTCTCGGGGTTCCTGTTCCTGACGCTGAGCCGGAAAAGGAACAGGATTACGATGACGAAGAAGAAACAGAATTCTAGGGAGGCCGCCTTAAGTTCAGAGGCCGGCCTCTGCTAGATACCCTAACTTCTGCAATATTTCAGCTGAAAATGGCAGCGGAACCTCGTCAACTTTAAAAAGCAGAAATTAGCAAAGAAATGAGTAAAGCGTAAGGAAAAAGCCTGACAACTCTACGTTAATCAGGCTTTTTGAATTTTGGTGCCGTCGGTGAGACTCGAACTCACACGACTTTCGTCACCACCCCCTCAAGATGGCGTGTCTACCAATTTCACCACGACGGCTCAGCAATTAAATTTTTTGGTGCCTTCGATGAGCACCAATAAAATTTTAAAAATCAACTGGTTAGCAACCTTCAATCACTTGAAATTCACTTCCCCGATTGATTGCCAATCTTTTTTTGTCTCGGTCGCCCTCAACAACGAGCGAGATCTTAACACAAAAAATTTTTAGGTGTTGTGAGGAACAAGCTCTTTCCAAAGATTTACCGACAGAAGTTTTTTCCATTTGTAAAATTTCTTCTTGAGGTAAGTGGAAACCCTTTGTTTTACCTTGTTCTGAAAATGGTAGCCCGTCTCAATGAGGAACTTTCTTCGTACTTCTTGAGGATCCAATCTTCCACCTGAGACTTCAACCATTTATTGTTTCCGCCTCCGACTATGGAAAAAGGCTTTGGAAAATCCGGAGACTCAATTATTTTTCTCATTGCTGACGAAAACGGTTTGTAACTCATCATCCTGGCTATGTCAGTGGCGGTAACCAGCACTTTATTAGAAATATCAGAATTGATAATAGCCTCGGACACTTGGCTCGAAAGCAAATTTAAAGTTTCGGTAGACAATGTAATATCGACTTTTTCAAACTCTGTGTTGATAGCTTCTTTCTTGTCCTTATCCATAATTCTCTTCCTAATTAGCTTTCTATTTTTCCAAATCTTCGCGGTCATCTGTCCTGAAAAAGTGTCGAAAACTCAAAGTGTTCATGCGGTAAAAAAAAATCAAACCTGAATGGAGCGCGAATATTCGCGAATCTTTTCCAAACCTCTTCTGTCATAACGCTGGGTTGTATTGATGGAAGAATGGCCCATCGCCTCTTTTACGATAGATATGTCGGCACCAACATCAAGCATTCTGGTTGCGAAAGTCCTTCTAAGGTCGTGAGGCGTGAATTTTTCGAGTCCAACAGCTTGAGCTCTTTTTTGCAACATCTTAAAAATTGCCATCGGAGATAGTTTCTGATTCAACCGCAGATCTCCGTATTTTCCAATCCTCACGAATACTTCCGGGCAACCTCCTCCCCTGCGGATGTTGATCCACTCCTTCAGCCGGATAAAAACTATTTCAGAACCGCACACAATGCGTTCTTTGTTCCCCTTACCTATTACCCGAATACTTTGGTCGGTAAAATTGATGTCATCCAGTTTCAACTCTGATAACTCGTTTCTTCGCAACCCGCACCCTATTCCAAGGCTGATGATTGCGATATCCCGAATATCTATTGCTTCATTTTTTGCCCTACAGAAGGAAATTAGTTTTGAAGATTCAATTTGACTCAAAGCACGCCCGGAATATTTCCGAGAGCCCCTGACAGGCTTAACAGTTGCAAGAATCAATTTTTCATGGTCGGAGATGAGGCCGATTTGCCAAGCAGCTTTGATAACGCCTCGAAGGGCAGCCAAGTAGGTATTGATTGTGTTAGGGCTTCGTCCTTCTTTCAGCAACTGAGTTTTATAAAGGTTGATGGATGCAACGTTAATTCTTTCCCAAGGAACGGTTTCCAGATTTTGGAAGCCAAAAAATTTTGCGAAACGCAGCAAAGCATTTTTCATCCCGTTTCGTGAAAATTTGCTTCCCAGAGATGTTAAATAAACAAAAGCAGGATTTTTTAAAGCATTTTCTTTAATGCCGGAAGAACCGATCGAAAAATTGCGATCTTCGGCTTCAATTATTTCAAAGTTAGAAATTTTTTCAGACATTTTCTCAGGTACACATAATGGTGATTATTTTTACCTGAGAAAATTGTCACACTTTCGACAAGCCAGAAATGCAGAATTTAAGTCTAGGCACGTAGCACTACGTTATCCACAAAAAAACAGAATTTATGTAAATGGTCAAAGTGAAAATTTTGACTTACTTTGATGAACAGGACAATTGTGGGAGTTTTGAGGCTCTAAAAGCCGTTTTAATTATTTTTACCTTAACAATCTTCTTCGTATAAAGAAAAAACCAGATTGTTGCAGGAAAGCAAACGTGCCAGAACTGCGTGGGTCATAATTGAAAAGGGTTAAAACAGGTCTGGCGCTATTCAGGGTAACGATAATGGCAGTATCCTGAAAATTTAAGTCTCTGTTTCTAATCTTTTAGTGGAATAAAAAAGCTTGTAGGGGCCTAACCAATAGGTTCAAAAATAGGGAGCATGACTAGCCTGAAATAAAATGGGCTAGTCATGTTAATTACTGTTACTTTTGATGTTTATAAAAAGCGAACTCCTTAATTAATCTGTCGTACCTGCACCATATTCGGTGTGGATTGATGAATCATGTAGGTGCTAGTTTTTCTTCCTATTTGTGGAGTGTTTATCTGAGGTACAGGCATTCGAGTGCTATTAACCAAGTTAAGTCCCTGTGCAGCAAAGGCATTAGCCTGATTGGCTAGATTTGCCATTTGTTGACTGAAGGCAGCTGCTTCTGCAGCATTCGCCATTCTATTCGCCGCATTTGCCTGAGCTTGAGCAGCTCTCACGTTAGATTGATAAACAGCCATTTTGGCTTGGTGTTCCTGCTCTTGTCTGAATTTTTCTGTATTTGCCGCTAATAACTTATCGGCCTTTTTCTTTAATCGAACTAACTCCTTTTGGTAGTCCGCGTCGGCAGCTTTAACTTTTCTAGCTTGAGTTCCAAAGAAAGAACAAAATTCAAAATACTGTTTTTTTGTTATTCCTTTAGGCAACTGTACGTTCTTATTATCGCAATTTTTTTTTGCGTAACTTGAAAAAATTTGGCCTGCTGCTATTGCACTGCGATGACCAGAGTCTGCAGCTTCTTGAGCTTCAAACAACTCATTTGAAAACAATTTAAAATACGAGGAATCTACATTCACCCTCTCATGATTACTCCCATGCCAAACAACTGGTAGCAGAACTCCATTCATTAGTCGGATAGCTCCGACACCACCAGGTTTATTATCGTAAGAAGTTATCCTGGTCTGGTTGGCAATTAGTTTACTTGGAACATCTGTAGGAAACGATTTGCTCAAGTCTTGAACTTGAAAAACATATCCTTGCTTTCTATTTACCCAAATAACATTTGGGCTAGTCCTTGACGAATAAACACCTTTTTCAGCGCCGCCATCCGGATTTGTTTTCCCAGTAAACACTATCGCATCAGACTTGCTAGAACTTCCTTTATACGGAATAAATTGGATTACCGTTCCTTCTAATTTATATTCTTCAGCCTCTTTTTTATTGTTCTCGAAAATATTCAATAATGAACTCATCGGTTTTGATTTTTCGGTCGGTGGTTCTTTATTCATAATTCCTTGCACGACCAAACTTTTTGTAAAATCAATTAATGTTGTAGCTCCGCTTGGATCATGATTTTCATCCAAGGTAGTAAAAATCTCTTGGTGGTTGTTAGTCCCAATTCGAATGAGACGGCCCTCGCCAGAAGCATAACCATTTGAACATGCACCAAACCAATAAAATTTTATTTTTTCTTCTGCATCCTTTTTATCAGCTTTTACAAGACACGCGTTAGGTACATTTAAAGGTTGGAGAAAAACATCTTCGCTTTTGGGTATTGGTTTGTAGGCAGCCATTAATTGCTGTCGATAGCTGTCCGCCTCAGAATTACTTAAAGATCTGAAGCGTGGGTCATGACCTTGGGGGGGGGTTACACATCCAGTTAATATCAATGATGTTATAAATAGTAGTGAGGCTTTTTTCATCTTTTTCTCCGCTGAATATGAGGTTGAAAATATTTAAACTTGTCTTTCCATGTCGATTATAAGTCGAGGTGGAGCCCGGAGCTAACAATCATGGAAAAACAAGACAGCCTCTTAGTTTTTTCTTGTGGTTTGCCTGCCAAGACTACTTAAATAGATATTTCACACACATTCGCGTCAAAAACCACATGAGATTGTCGAATAGTAGGGTAGCATTTCTCCCTCTGACCCTCTCAAAACCCCGGCCTCCGAGTAAGTCCAACAAGTGAGTAGAACACAGCTAAGTTTTGCTTTTTTCCTGCTTCATCAAATTAAAGGGTACCTTGAAAACACTTTATGATGAGCATTGCAAATGTTGGAATCACAATTCTCAAGACGATATAAGACTTCCCCGCAAAAACAAGGGCTTCCCTTGTTGTTAGAACAATCAAATTGAAAGGTCGTTTATCGAGAATTAATGGTTTTTTCTTGTTTTTTAGAATTAAAGTTGTCATCATGAAAGTGGATAAAGAAAATTGCAGGCTTGCCAAGGTACATACAGCTATGCAAAATCTTTTCCAAAAATCTATCACCATCATCTTGCTGAAATAACTCTTCCATTCGGCACCCGTTTTATTTTTCAGCATACGTATCGTCATTAATCAGAACAAAAAAAATTTCAATAGTGTTGTCAAAATAGAAGTGCCTCCATATCCTACCGGTGCGGGAATTTTCCAGTAGAAAGGCTAAAGAAATCTGGATGATTTGTTAGTAACGACAACCAGAAATAAAGGAATAACCCAATTAAAAAACAAGCAAAAAATAAGAACATTAAGGCTAAATCTCTTTTTGCTTCATCAAATTTTCTCTCGCGCCAAAGTAACGTAAAACAAAAACATTTGATTACCACAGCAAAAAAAGCAGCCAAAGAAGACAGAAAAAATAAGTATGGGGTGAAACAAATTAAACGCAAAAGGATTGAATATTCATCGATTGAAGAAAAACTCATTTAAAAGCCTCTTTTAAACTCTAAGGTCCAAAACCTCTCTCAAGCATGAGGCGAATCGATTATTAGGAGAACCTTCTGCATATTCTTCAACACCGAAATACACAACCTTGCCTGTTGCTTTGAGATTTTCCACGGCTTGAACAATTTCCTTCTGGACTCTTAAATCACTCTCGGTTGTCCCTTCATCAAGATGAATAAAAACGATCTGATAACGCGACTCCGAAACTGCATTGAGAGTTTGAATAAAAAGATTTCCACTATCCCTGGAGTCTTTGGTAATGTCCCTGCGATTTTTCAACTGGACTATGCTGAGCCCCGAACCTATACCTCCCGATCTCAAATAATCGAAATACCCTCCCCCTTCTCTATGTATAGGAAAATAGCCCGATAGAACCGAAGCGCCGAATTCTAATTGAGCAATTCTCAGAGGATATTCTGGGGCCAAAAGTGTTGGAAATTCTTGGCAAAGCCACAGAACGGACTTGCCTTTTGGCAACATTTGCTCTGTAATTTCTAACAACCTGTAACCAACCGCATAACGGTTTCCGATCAGAACTCTTTCTTCCTCTGGGAAGGGATTTGAATCATAAATCAAACTATTTACAGGAAGCCTCAATCTTTCTTCCAGCCGTTCTTGATAGTTATTATCAATTGCTACCCGCTTCTCCACCGTCGAAGAATCTTCCTGGCATCCCCTAAATTGCTCTTCAAAACAACTACGCAACTGGAGCAGAAAGTCGCGTTTGGTTGCTGCAGGAATCCAGTTGCAATTCAAGCCTTTCATTAGACTGAAGAGGGACCAAATCGGCATTCTTACAGTACCTTTGGTCAGAAATTGATCCTTCTTCTTTATCCAATCATTCGTATTTCTTATCTCAGAATCTGATAGAAAAAGCTGCGTCATTCAATTCTCTCCTTTAGGATTGAATTGTTGTCACTGTCATTTTTTAAATTCCCAACTAAATGTTTCGGTATTGCCGATGACTCTTTCGGAAGTTGGAATAAAACCATGTCAACAGCCAAGTACTCCAAATAAATCGGAACATCCGACGACGAAATTGGCAAAGATAATAACTTTTGCAATTCGCTTTCCCATTGAACCAATTCCTTTGTAATTTTTTTCGAAAAACGTCGTCTCAACTCTCTGATGGCTTCTTCCGTTTGTTTTCTTTCCATTTCAGCCTTAATAAATGAATTACAGGATCTCCTCAAGAGAAGGTGACTTTCTGACTTTCAGATAATCCCAAGCCAATAACCGGGTGTAACAATCAAACATCGAAAGAAAGTTTTCACCGACATAGGTAAAGAAGTCCCAGCCGTCAAACTTAAAAATCATGCTGTACGTTTCAATGGGAAAGGGAGAGTCTCCGTCAAATCTTCCGATCTGGCAGATAATTTCCTCACCCTTCACAAAATCTCCAGGAATGTCCAGGTCTGCTTCGTCATGGCAAAGTTCAACTTCAACCATTGCTTTTCTCCAAATCAGCCTTCACCAATAACAGATTTTTTTGTTAGTGTGGATTTTCCGCCCACAATAATCGACACAATCATCGTGTCCATTGGAAGCAACTTTTGAACGTAGGTTTTGTCCTTTTTGTCTGCTTTCGGGTGAGACTCGACTTTTTCGTACATTCCATCAACTAATTTTTCTCGCTCGTGGAGCAGAGATGTCAGACGGTTAGCCTGAATTTCATCAAGCTCCACGGTCAATTCAAAAGTGCTCATTTACTTTCCTCATAGATAATTAACAAGCGGCTTCTTTGAAACGCTGTTCGAAGAACTCGACAACTTCTGTTCTCTTCCAACGACGTTTTCCTTTAGGAGAAAGTTTGTAGGGCTTTGGAAAATTGGGGTCTTTGATAACCTCATCCGTAAGAGAAGAGTTATAGCCGTTCCCCAACATGACATCTATATCTGCTCGGGATACAAAATAAGGCTCAATCCTTGGAATCCGGCGCACCACAATATCAGCGATTGATACAGCCAGTGCTTGCTTATCCTCGTCATTTAGATGTAAGGCATTATCAGCCATACCTTCCTCCTTAATACTTATGCTCATTTTTTCAGAAGAAAATTCTTTCTCTGTCTGAAAAACAGCAGGAATTACTCAAATTTCCGTCTGTCGGAAATTGTCCTTACGTTAAGGATTAAGCATGACCGGATCTGTTCAGGAAGCCTTTGTGAACGTAGTGCTACGTTTTCAGATTTTGTGTTGTTGACAAGGCCGTGATCACGGAATTAAATTCTTTATAAATAGAAAGAAAAACAATTTAAGGGGAAAACAGTGAATTGTGTCCAACGGCTGGCCGTCTTAACTTTTTCGGCAATCTCGCTTTTAGGATTATGCGGTTGCTCTTCTTTGTCTACCATGACAAAAGATGAAGCGATAGAAAAGGATAAGAAAGATCAGGTCTATGACTCACACGCAAGTCTTGCTAACAACATTTGCGGTTACCTATCCATTGTCTGCCCTAAAGACGCTTCCATTACAAAAGAACAGTTCGAAAAAACCTTCGGCTCTAATGCCGGTTCTAATGCCGGTGTGGAAATAGCCAAGCTAGGGGGAGTAATGGTTGCCTCTTCCTTGCTATTTCCTACTTCATTAGCCACACAAACTCATCAGCTTGGAGCCGGCTGGTTCTTCCTTGGCGCGAGTTTGCTTCTCTCCCCAAGTGTTGAAAGAAAGCCTTACGTTTTAGCTTTTGTCCCCTTAGAGAAGGCAAAGACGGAAGAGGAGGCGAGGAAATATTTTATTGAAAAACTCAGCGAAGCCGAACGAAAAGTAATAAAGGCAAACCGCCTTGAAATTCTAGAAGACAATGGTCTCACGCAATTCAAGGTGTTTGGTCTTGAAGGAAGTGGAATTGCCCTTCCGGTAAAAGGAAAAGAGATTTGCCCGTTGAAAGAAGACGGGAAACATTCCTGTGCTTTTTTTGCCGCTGCTATGCACGGAGGCATCAACGCTGTTAAAACCGAGATACCCAAATGGCTTCCTAATGGTGGAAAAGAAGTTTGGCGGATTTCACATACTCTTTCTGTCTTCTCTGCCGAAGATGTAAAGATTTCAAAGGTTCAAACCCAAGATATAAGTGTGCAAGTCGCAAAGTTGTTACCCAACAACTTCTATGTTTATGTGCCACCAATCGAGAGTAAAGAAAAAGACAAGGACAAACCGGCTTTCGTCATGTCCAATTCCAAAGTCTATCCATTTATTTATGTAGAGCCTTAATCAGTCTGACAAGTAATGAAGAAGCGTCCCACATACTAATGCTGCCGACGCTTTTTTAATCCCAATTCAAGGTAAATTTAGAATCTGTTGCAACAATCAAGCCAGCGCCAGATTAAGTAAATCGGCTGCTCCCCGGCAACAGGAATTACTTTTCCAGGCCCCCATGATTCAGCAATCGCACCGACTTTGTGAGATCTCTGGGTATCTGCAACTGGGTGAGCCATCGTGAATTTGTATTGGGTTTTAGGAAAGTAAGGAGCTATGTAACCGTTGCACAAGGCATCGTCTCCCATCGTAGCCCAGGCAAATCCTCTCCTATGTATCTGCGTCATCACTCGGACGGCTCCTAAAGACGTCTGTCTTAGTATTCCCAACCGTTCATTGATTTTCCCTGTAAGGGGATAAACCAAGCCCCATGTTCCTGCACACCAAAATAAAGATTCAATCGGTTTATTAACCATGCTGGATAAAGCATCGGGGATGCAGGAAGCCAGCGCTGCCGGGTTCGCAAACAGTGCCGCCTCAGGATTAGCAAAATAACTAATCTCACTGTTACTCCATGTTGGATCCAATTCGCTGATGTACATCAGATCTAAATCTGAGTATCCTCCCGGGTTACACCCTTTTCCCGAGAAAAGCTCCAACATATGCACAAGCGGAAACACGTAATAGTGGTAGTGGTTGAAGGCTGCTTGATCTGGTGATCCTGTGGGCGTTGTACCGTGGGTACCAAGATTCATTGGATTTATATTAAGCCTCGTACCGTTAAGGGTAGCAAGACACCCCGGGATCGTTTGAAATTCAATCAGACGATAAGGCTCCCAAAAAGCAGTGACAAAACCCGGTCGTGGCACCCCGAGCTGATCCTGACACATACACACCGATTGACCCGAAGCACCATCCGGCACTTCTTCTCCGCTTCCAAAAAGGTCTGAAACGCCTTTTCCCACCCAATCCTGAATCCCATCCATCCAATTGCCATTTTCTCCGGAGGACCATCCATCTGAAGAGCCGGCAGGTATTTCTCCCATGTCTTCCTTTATTGCGTTAAATGGATTCATTGTTGCTCCTGCAAGTTTCATCGGAAAAATGCAGCGCCAACAAATATCAGTAATGAGTTTAGGTCCAAGTAAATTCGCGCTCTTACAAACGAAATCCTGAGAATTTGCAGAAAAGGAAAGCAGCAATAGGAGTACAGAAAGAACTAAAACTTTCAAATTATTTTTGAGGAGCATTCCATTTTTCTCCCGGCGTTAAATATTGTTCCTCGAGCTTTTGACGAACTTCGTCAATAGGTGCACCATCAAGACGTTGTGACGCTCTTTCTTGAGCGTTGAAGCGTTGACCTTCGTAGTCACTCGGTCCACCGGTTCCTGTTAGAGCTTCCATCGTAAGTTTTTCCACATCCGCACCCATAAAACCCGCTTCCTGACTCATTGCAACCCATTCATCTAAATTGATTGCATCCCAATTTACTTTTCCGAAATCAGAAATAGAAATACCTTCACACTGCGGATGCTTGGCACTTCCGAAGTTTGCTGATCCGTAAAGCTGGCTTCTAATTTGTTCTTGGAGAATGCGTCCGAGCGGTGATTTGTAGCAACAATAGCTATAGCGTTTTTCAATACAAGCCCCAAGAACCTTGCTCTTGCAATAAGAACCCACGTAATGGCATTGTCTCAAAGCTCGATTGGAGGCAAGCTCGAATTCTTTTTCTTCGCATTTGTAGATTGTCTGAATTACGAGCATTGCCACCTGATAAGCTACATACACGTATCCGACTACTGCCACAGCTGTCCCTATAGCCTCTGAAACTTGATTGGCCGTGACCTTTGCCAATTCCGCAGAACCTTCAGCGGTCCCAGCGGCGCCCGCCCCAGCTTGAATGCCCATCTTCTGAAGCATTGAGTTGATCATGTCTGCTATAGCTTGAGAAATCTTTTTCTTTATTTCTTCTATAGCTGCAGTCAAAGGCTGAAAGAAATTTTTGACAGTACCGGAGATATTTTCAGCATAGCTGGCAAGGGGTTTCGTAACAGGCGAAAGACCCTGTTTTACGATTTCTACAGCCGAATTATGTAAGTCTTGATAAGCTCCGACAAAAGAGGGTTGCGTTTTCCTGTTCAGACTCATCATCGCACTGTCTGCCAAGTAAACCTTGAATGTCATTGTGATGTAGTCAACGAAATTGACGCTTGTTGGCTGTTCGCAGCAATTTTGAATTCCGCCAACAGCCTTTTTACATTCGAATCCTGATCCGCCGAAGAGTGTGCAAACCACGTCTTCAGTTCCGGTGGCATTGCCGTTTTCGTCCGTCCCTGTACAGGTCATGTCTTTTGAAGCCTGTTGCGCAACATGAAGTAGAGCCGCCGCTTTAGTAAAGTCTGTACTTTGGGTGAAATCGGTCGTTATGCAGTCCGTCCCCATACAAGCAACGCTTCCCGAACATTTGAAAGTTCTTTCGCTAACCGGCGTTGATACAACCTGATCGTAGCCACAGTCGTATGTATTGGTATAGACGTAACAGTTCCCGGAATTACCCTGCGCTCCTTCTGTACACTCGGACTTTATGTAAGTACAACCCGCATCCACTAACCTCTGGCAGTCGTCTAAATTTCCTCCCTCGTTCTTCGGACAAACCAAAGTTCCGTCCGCAGCCGTGTAGCATTCCATATCTCCCTTATAGAAGGAGTAATTGGCTGTTACATTAACTTTTCTACACAGCCGACTAATTCCTTTCAGTGGAGAAGCGCCGAATCTGTCTTCACATACTTGATAACCGCCGACTGTCACGCAATTTCCTGCGGGTGTTGCGTTGCCCGGCATTTCTACACATTGAACCGAACCCTGGGCCATTCCGTCTGAGACGGCTTTGGCTAAATCAAAGCATTCTTCAGGAGTCCATTTGTCTCCTTCCAAAATTGCACCCGGGTCGTATTCAACCCTTAGACGACCGTATCCTTCACCTTCTCCGGATACCGAAACTCTGATTCTGAAAGAGATAATGGAATCCTTGTCCACTTCTTTAAACCACTTGGTGACATCAACCTCCGGTTTAGCTTCCCAAGAAGTCGAAAGTTCGCATTTCCCCGGAGTCTCAGGCGGAAAATAATTCGGGTTTTTTCGCCAATCCACAGGACCCGTCCAAATAAGCTCTTCCTGGCCTTGTTTGCCGACATACACCATCATGTAGTCATCCCACTTGGTGTATTCAAGCACGGCTCTTTTTATAGCTTTCGGATTAACAACCCTGACCTGAGTAGATTCTTCGTAAACTGAACAGTTTCCCGACCAATAGTTGTCGCCGACTTTGCCGATCCAAATATTGATGCAGCCCTGCTCCCCTTCGCAAGCTCCAACGTTATAAGGGCCTCCCGCGTGCTCAATAGGTTCCTTTAAGTCATAAAGGTGTTGAATCTGGCACGAACCTGTTTTATCTATGACCCTAGTACATTGTTCGTAGATGGGTTCATGTACTACTCTCTCCTGCAACAGATATTCTTCCATCGCAGTGCAATCGGCAAGAGTCTTGGAAAAATCCTCCAGTCCTTCAAGCGTCTCTTTTGTCTTTTGAACGATAGGATCGCTTTCCGTAATTTGGTTTTTTGGAAATGCCGAAACAGTCTTCAAGACGGAATAAGCCGCCGCTTCCGGGTCTGAAGAATCTGCGTTTACTGAACGTTTTTCGAGATCAACGATATAAGCGTTACCTTGCTTCCTGTACTCATCGTTGTCCTTATAGATCCCCATGAGTTTTTGAACGTCCTCAACGGTCATGCCTTTTCCGTTGTTGACGCCATTAACCGACTGAGGCACAAGATCTTTCGCTCCGTAGCCAAGTTTATTTACGTAACCCTTCAAGTCACTTATGGCTGAATTTTGCATCTCCCGCCCGGCCATTGCCGCACTTTGCATATTCGCATTAGTGGAAGATGTCTGAGCTAAAGCTTTTCCATAGTATGGGAGCGAGACCAGAGAAGCACAAACCGCATAAATGACGGTTTCCTTGAGTAAGAGGCGGATTCTTTTAAGCATCTTGTTTGCTTTGTTGATCTTTTACGACTTCTTTAATTTAAAAGATCCTTAAAGGCAAGCCTGCCATTAATGTTCTGAAAAACGGAATGATTGCCGCTTTGAAAAAAATTGAAAGTTGAGCTTGTAAGCCATTAACTCGGTTACAATCAGCAAACCACGAAAGGAAATGAACTTTGTCCGAAGTCTTCGCCCTCGAAATCTACGCCAATCCCTTAATTTTAGGAATTAGCAAAGGATTACGGCGTTTGCCGTAGAGGGCCCCGAAAGGGATCAGATGCGACAAAGCCCGGGTGGGACCGGGCTTTGGTGAATCTAAACAATTCTTATGAGGGATGAGATGGTGTACACATTTCTAACCTCGTGGGAGATTATATCTCACAATACGGTTGTCTGGACAGGCGATGTCAATCTTGATTACAGGATTGTGCTTGTTCTGGTGCTGTGGGCTGTAATCCGCACGAAGCTCTAGCGAGCTGAAAAAAGGCCGATTCCGAGAGGGTCGGCCTTGTGCGTTTTGAATACCTTATTTAAGTTTGCCAGTTAAATCAATTGCAGGATCCTTTGGTGTAGGTATTGAGTTGATTTTTTCTTTTAAACCGTAATCTGTTAAATCATTATTTCCATCAAAGAGGCTAGTTTTTGGAAGATCTGGATTTTGAATGTTCATCCAGTTCCCCAGTCCTTCAGTAAAGTTAAGCCCCGATTTCTCAGAGGAGAGTTCTATACGCTCATTCCTATCCGAATCTATTTTGATGAGCGGAATATCGTAATGAAACTTACTGGCGAAATTATTGGTCAGAGTGGTTTTATTTTTCTCAGTTTTATGTGCAAGACCGTGATCAGAGAAGTAGATTATGGAAAAAGGACGCCCTGTTACTGATTTTTCTCTATTTAAAATTTCAAAAACTTTTTCAATAAATTGATCTGTTTTTTTAATGGATGTCACATAACACGCAACATACGAGAGATTTTTATCCTCTGTCGTGTAAGGATTTCTTATGTCCAAAATTCTTTTACAAACATCTGGATGAGAGCCAAGAGTATGGAGAACTATCAGACGCGACTGTTCTGTTTTTTGATTCAGTATTTGTTTAAACGGCTTCAATAAGGCAAAGTCACTAATATTTTTTTCCGAATAATCTCCTTTATTGAGAAAAATTGACGTATCTGCTTTTCTGCCGATGGCTGACACTGGTGTATCAAATTTTCCAACCATCCCCTGATTCGATAGCCAGTAAGTCCTAATACCTGCGCTTCTAGCCAAATCAATAATCGAACGATCATATCTCGGTTTCCATTTACCTTTATCAGGAACTGTCAACATGTTTGTCAGGGAGCCTATCGTATATGTGCCTCCTGATTTCATACCGTCTACCTTAGCTGTAAAATTTTTGTCCAAGAACGGTGTGTTTGGAACGGGATAGCCGTAAGCATGAAAATAATCTTTTCTAGCACTCTCGCCAACAATAAGGATGTAATCAGTAGGGACCCCTGCACGGTCGCTTCTTTGCCACGAGCTTTTGGCAGAATATTTATCAAGCTCGGCCAATTGTTCCTTTGTTACTTCCCCAGCAGAATAAAGTTTTCTGACAAATAGCGTAGGTTCCAAAGCAATTACCAAGAAGGCGCACGACAGCAGTACATAAGTTTTATTTTTCCAAGGTTTAATTTTTGCTTTCCATCCTACCCAATGACATAGAAGAGCAAGCACAATGATGAGTAAAGATTTACCATAGTCCTTCATAGGTATAAGGCTCAGGAACTCAGTAGCTTCTGAGGTGTTTGTTGCTAGTAAAGAAACGAAGGATTGGTAATCAGGTGCACCGTACACAGATGCAATTGGAGAATACAGAGCAGAAAGGAAAGCGATGGGAAAAACAATGAAATAAAAAGAGGACTTAGAGGAAATAAAAAAACTCAGAAAAAGGGCAAAAACTATAATTGATATTGTTTTCCCCCCCCCCCGCCGTTTTGATTTAATCCCGGAAATGCTAAATGATTAATGCTTCCAAACCCTTGCAGAATAAACTTCGATAGAAGAAATAAAAGACCGCAAAAGCAAACTACACTTGCGATCTTGCAAATTAATGACTTGGATTCAATTTTCATTTTCTCTTTGTTTAAAACTCACTTAGTCCTTCAGACAGATTTTCCTTCTTTGTTTTGCTAGCGCAAAACAAATCATTCTCCGTAATGAGAGCGGCAAGCAAGAACTCTAAGCACAGATTCTTGTTCTTCCGAAATTGAATATATTAAACGATTCTTTGAGTCAATCCGTTTACTCCACCAGCCTGACAAATCCCCCACTAACGGCTCACTCTTCGCCAGGCCGCTATGTCCGTTACGACTTATGTCTTTTATGAGGTCATTAATCTTCTTTATCGTTTTCTTGTCTTGTGTCTGCCAATACAAATAATCTTCCCATGCTTCTGACGACCATTGAATCTGCATCTTTAGTCCTCAATGAGATCATGTGTCAAGGCCTCTCCTTTTTCAAATTCTGCAATTCCTTTTTTAAGTCGTTGTATATTCGACGGAGAATAAAGCGGATCCGCTGAAACATCGAAAGGAATTCGACACTCTCTAACCAATTTCAAAACGTAGATATTAAAAGCAGTCGTTGGATTTAAGCCAAGGTATTTGCAAGTATCTTCAAAATCTTTCTTCAATGAAGCATCCAACCGAAATGTTATCGTCGCACCAGTCATAACCATCGTTCCCTATGAAATTATTAGAATAATACAGCTTTTATTAATACATCGTACTTATTATAGTCAACTCAAGCATACTTATAATTCAAAATATGAAACCGGCATTCAGCCAAATTCAGTTTCCTACAGAGAAAATTTGCTTTACCTCTATCCTCGGAAGTATTAATTACTAGCAGATATCAAGTCGATCTCTTTTACAAGAAATACCTTTTTGTTATTGTCTGCTTTTATCACTGTTGGAGTTGCTCTGATATCAAACCGCTTCTTAAGTTCGGGTGTCAACAAGTAAACCGGCTCCTGCCACATCTCGTTCATAGTCTTGATCTGTTCGAATGCACCTGAAGATTTAAATTCCGTCACTAACAAAAGAACATTGCGGTTTTGAGACTGTTCTTCATTGACAAGTTTGGCTACAGCCTCAACTTCTTTAGGTATTGAAGCATTGAAAACAATGACTGTTTTTGTAAACGGCATCCGATCAAAAGGATTGAATTTTTGCCCGGCCTTGAACACAACTGATCCGTCTGCACCGTATACATCTCTGTTTAACACTATGCTCGGATCAACGATCCGTTCTGTTGATTCCTGCGCCAAAGGCAGACTCACGTAATGATCCTGCTGACGTTCCCAGAAGCGATTTAATGCCTCTTCCTTTTTTCTTTCCCAGTCGATTCTTGCAACCCTCTCTTTAGCAATTTCCAGAATGTCTCGTTCCGAAATTTCAAAAACTTCGCCTTGAGTTTTTTGATTAAATTCGGCTCCTTCTTTAGCCTTTTCAATAGCCCATTCACGAGAGGTCACACCGGAAACGATAAGCGCAGGACGCCTTGTTAAAGCCTTTTTAGTGACAACCTCCTGTGCTATTTGATCCGCAGCCGTTTTAGATTGATCTTCTGCCAATCCTAAGGCCGTACCAAGATTCTTGAGCGTTCTGGAAATCTTTTGCTCGTCTGCGCTTTGTTTTTCTACCGGAGCGCCGTCAACTCGCTCAAGCAGCATTGTCGGAGCCACTGTTACGTCATAGCGCTGGAACAGTTCCGGATCCAAAAGAATGTTCGGCTGAGGATTCATACCAAGAATCAGATCCAGAAGCCACTTTAATCCGTCGTTAATGGTGCCTTTACCGTTAAAACCCTTTAAAACGAAGCGTACTGTATTGTCCCCTGCATAGGCGTCTATCAGAGCTTTAACCTTTTCTTTTCCCATTGACTCTGAGATGAAGAAAGTTGTCAGCCACTTCGTTTCTGTTTCAGGATTAGCTGCCGATTGCTCTTTTGATCCCCGACCAAGAGACCGCTCATTCTCCGAATCTTTAAAAAGCGTTTGAGATTCCTTTACAGCAGAACCGGCTTTTTGCATTGTTTCCGGGCTGGCAAGAATCGCATCTTTCTGAGCGTTAAGCTCTATTCCTAATTTTTCTAAAGCATCCGAGTCTTGATTGTCAGGCTTGCGCTTTGATTCCAGTTTTTTCGCTTGATCCTTAAAAATATTCAGAACTTCCGGAGAAAATTTGGCCCGGTTTTCCTGAATCGACAATTCCCCGGTTGCTGCATGGGCTGAATTTACGATACTGCCGAAAAAGGAAAGCATAATAGAACGGCATAGCTTGGGTTTAGCGTTTCTTCGGAAAAAAGCCTCGACTGTGTCTGTTGGACTTACTGAAGATGCCAAGTGACTATTTTTTCCAAATTCAAGGATCACGTCCCTTCGGCTTATATTCTTCCCGGGCGCTGGATCCGGAGCAGATTCCGGTTTTTCTTCGGATTGTTCTTTTCTGTTGTAAATAACGCCCGGATCCCAAATCTCTCCGCGTTTGATCTCTTTAGTCTCGGTTTTCTGGAATACTTCTTTGACCTTTAAGGTCGCATCTTCGTCCTTGGAGACCAATTCTTCCGGGGATGCGTAAAGTTTATTTTCGGGATTAACGTTAGAACCGCCTTTTGCATCACTAACTGTGTGTGTTACACCTGCTCTTTGCTTGCCATCGCTTCTTGAGTCTTTAACCTGCTTCTCTGGGGCAGATGACTTGTCGTTTTCCTCAAATGTTCCGTCACTGTAAGGGGTAGCATACTTCTTCTCTCGGAGCTTGGCTTTTTTTGCTTCACGTTCTGCAATCAGGGCTTCGCGTTTTTGTCTGGCGGCTTCCCTTGCTGCGATCTGCTTTTGACGCTTGAGCAGACGTTCCTGTTCTCTCTGATTTTTGCGTTCAAGTTCGGCCTCCGCTCGTCTTTGAGCCATTATTTTCTGCTTACTCTTTTTCTTTTTTACTACTTTCTTTTTAACGCCGAAAATCTCTCCTACTGTCGTAAGTTCATAATCTTCGACCGCCTGGGAGGAATTTAGATTTTCTACTTGAGCCAGAATCCTACGACCGTTTTCTCCCAGAATAACCGGAGAACCGCCGTTCCTCATATCAACTTTGACCGCTTTTCCCTGAACAGTAGGTGTTCGGATTAGCTTTGAATAAAGCTCTCCCTGCTTATAAGGATCCGGTTCAAAAACGGCAGAAGCCCGGGCCATTGCTTCGTTGCGGCTGATTTTGCGTGAACTCACTGCACCTGCCTCAGGGTTAACTCCGTTTTTAACAGCCCACGCCCTTACACGAGCATTGGCAGCTTCGCGCTTAATCTGCATTTGCTTGAGGCGATAGACCGAGTAATTTTGATCATTTTCTCCGGACGGCATCGGCGGCAAAAAGTCTGTCGGCTCCAACCCTACAGCTTCAGCCTTGGATCGAATCTCATGTACGAAGCCACGCACCAGAGCTTCTTTCGCCGGTTCCATTTTTAAAGCTTCAATACGCGCAGAGTCCTCTTCCGTAACCTTCAAACCTTCGGCGTTTGCATAAGCCGTTGATGCAGCGAGAAGTGCCAGCATCATTACAGGAGGTGAAACTTGAAAAAACAATCGCATAACGTTCACTCTATTTGTTAGAAAACTCCGCCGATCACTTTTCCTCTGAGTTGCGAAACTTTCACAGAACCCCAGTAGCGTGAGTCGTAAGAGGTTTCTGTATCACCCAGAAAGTAGAGTTCCCCTTTTTTCAAGACTTGCCGGCGGCTGAAGTATTCAGGCTCTTTTCCTAATTTCGCTGCTAAAGGCAGAGAATCTCTTACCACTGTTCCGTTCACAAGAAACTTACCGTCTTTTGTAATTTCAATCGTGTCTCCCTCTGCTGCAGCCAGCCTTTTGGCCCAAGTAAATTCTCGCGGTTCTTTGTCTATCTGTGCCAATGGTCTTAATCGAACCACAAATGAATAAGCTTCACCTTTCATGGGGCTATCTTCAACCGCCTTAAGATCAATGAAGTACACGTGATGCCCCAGACAAGGAACTTTCTGATCGTCTATACCTATTCGGAAACGGGCTGTTAGAAATGTGAAAAGAGATGAAAGAAGGACTACGAGAATTAGCGCCTTTACTCCAAAACTCACATAGCCCTCTTTCATCTTTTTAGTTGAAAAAGTTCTCAAACATTCGGTTCAACAGCATCTTCAAGGGCCGGATACTTTTCCCCTTCAAGGCGGAATGATTCCCAGCAACCCCAACTGACAGGAAAATATTGGTGTGACATCATCGGGAAAAATGTGGTGCCAAGGGTTTGTAGTTTTGAGATTCGAAGTTTTTCAAACCAAGTTTGGTGTTTTGGCGTCCAAATCCCAGCCAAATTATCGCAAGTGAAATCTTTTACCAGATCCTCGGCAGTAATCCTTTGAAGACTTGGGAGGACAAGAGGCTTACCTTCGAAGATTGCAGGTCGTCCTCCTCCCTTTCCCAGACCCGAAAAACCTTCCCAAAGCATGAAGTCATCGGTAAACAGATTTCCATACTCCTTCGGGATAGGATCTTTCGGAGAAATCGTGTAATCAACGATCACTTTGCTTCTTTCAATCTGATCCGGAGAACGTTCAAACTCCCATAAAGAAGCTACCGAATAATTTAAAACGGGCTTACCTTCTTTTCTTATCAATATTCCTTTTGCTTTTCTATTACGGGGCAGTTTCAGACTACCCATGACATAGATTTTGTTCGGAAACGGTCTAAAAGTGGCAAGATCTTTAGCCTCAAGTTTTATCCCCAATTCCTTCGATTCAACAGAAACCAAGCGATATTTATTAAAGTAGCGAGCGAGATCATTTATAAGGGGTGTGATGTGATAGTAATTAACGTTTCCAGGCATATTTTGTCCTCGTGAATAATTAAGAATTACGAGCTTTACGCTCTTCCAGAACTTTATGAATAGCTTCTGTATTCGAGTAACCCTCATCAATCCAACGTTGGATTGCCGACAGCTCATCAGGAGAAGTGGAGTACAGAAGTTTTGAATAATCGTCCACAATGAGACGGTAAATTCCATAGCCTCTTTCGCTCTTGACGAAAATCTCGGAGAAGACACCGGCTTCTGTATGAACAGACTTCAAAAGATTTACGTAAGCAGGAGAAAGTTCGAGCTGGCCTTTCTTTGTCACCGACTCAATGGCTTCCGGTTTCTGACCAAGAAGGCACATCGTGGCTGAGTTTTCTGCAATCGCTCTTCCAACCGGATTTTCATAGAGGTCACTGACGGACTGGGTGGCAATCAGAACGGCACCGTTGTATTTACGGAACTTACGATAAGCAGCTTCCATGAAGCTCGCCACCTCGCCTTCTTTCAAAAGGTCCCAAGCTTCATCCACAACAACGATCTTCTTGCGGGAACGGTCCCCCAAATAAACGTCGTGCTGAATTTGCAGGATTAACTGAAGAAGAATGACTTGACGAAGGTGCTTCTTCCCCTGAAGCTCGTCCAATTCCAACACTGTGAACTTGTTCTTGAAGCTGACGTTATTTCCCTTCTTAAAGTAGCGACCATAGCCTCCTTCACTCGTGAAAGGATAAAGCTGAGTCCCGATGTCTTTTAATCTTCCGTCTTCAAAATTCAATAGTCTGGAAGCCACATCATCAATAGTTGCCTCCTTACCTTTCTCTTTCCAGAGATCGTGAAGAGCTTTCTTTAGCCCCGTGGTCTGAATGTCAGAGATGTTTCCGCTTTGGCTCGCCATATTCAGCAGCAAAGAAACCAACGTATCCTCTTCATCTTCATAATCCTCGATCAACTCAAAGGGATTCATTCGGATGTCAGTCTCTTCGTCAAACTGTAAAAAGTCTCCCTCAAAGTCTGCGCAAAGCTTTTTATAAGACTTACCCGCGTCAATGACCCAAATTTGTGCGCCTTCAGATAGGTACGAAACAATCAACTCGTTAATAAAGAAAGATTTACCCGAGCCTGACTGAGCCGCAACCACGCAGTTCTTGTTCGATCCTGTATCGTGCAGAGAGAAACTCATAATTTGACCGTTTCTCGAACTCATCAGAAGATGCCCGGTGCCTGTACCCTTCCATTCTCCGAAAATCGGAAGTAATACTGCTGCCTGATCGGTAGTAACGGTCTTTGTCCTGAACAGGAACCTGGACATTCCGCTGTTTGCGTTCATCGGCAAACACTGGGTAAAAACGGGCAACTGGACATATTTATCCAACATCAATGTGAACCACTTTTCTCGCCAGGATCCTATCAAAGCTCTGGCATTTGATTCACACTCAACCTTGGTTTTGCCAAATACCAAAACGGAACCTGAGATCTTCATGGCCTTTGCGCCGTCTCGCATACTGGCGTCCAAAATGTCGAAACTTTGTTTCTTGTCCAATAGTTCGGGAGAATATTTAGCAATCGGACCGAACGCCTGATTAACCGTAAATTGACGCTTTGTTCGAACCGAAGTTTTCAGTGCATCGCGATCCGGGAAATAACAATTGATGCAGACCGCATAAGGAAACATCAGAGAATCTGTCGAGCCGTCAATATTCCCTGTGTATTTCGCCGCTTCTCCGAAGTAATACATCTCAGGAAATTGCTTTGCGGAACAGACGCGGCAATAAGCGTAGTCACCGAGTTTCAAATCCTCTGACGTAACGTCCAAGTTAGTATCCCAATCAAACACTTGTTTGGACAGCGGAGTGCTCGGTTCCCATAAACCGACGAAATTATTTGTCCATGCAGCATTCCGACTCCAATTAATCATCGGGGAAATGAATCTCAGGTAACGGTTCGCGTCTACTTCAACCGGACATAGGCAGATCGTTGTAAGGGATGATTTCACAGCCACGCTGATGTTTTTCGCACGCTCTATGTCTTCAGAAGTCGGTAACTCGTTTTTGATGGGAATAATCACACTCACCATCAATTTCAAATCAACAATGATCCCGTTGCGGTAAAAGGCTCCGTTCGAAAGAGTTGTTTCGATCATCTCTCTCGTATGCGTCCTAAGAAAGTTTTCCCGGCTTTTAACACTGTCTCGCAAAATCGGATCCTGAATTACTGTGGGCCTCAGCTCGCGGTAATCCTTAAGTTCCATTTCAATGTCCGGTGACCGAAACAGGCAAAACTGCATGATCGTGTCGTGCGGGAACTCCATTTGCAGAAGTTCTTTGATTCGCTCCTGCAAGCCGTCGCTTGTGCCGTTTAACGGCAAACACTGAAATGCAAAGGCAAGCGCCTTGTCTTCCAAGATAAAGAGATTGTTTTCTTCATCGAAAGCCAAAGGACGCATAAAAGAGGATGTACGTTCATCAGACGGTATCCCGATCTTAGATTCGTCATCATCCTTCGATTTAAAGAAGTCAAAGAGGCTCACGAAACTTCCCTCCTTTATTTTTTGATTTCAGACGTTTCGGATTGATGAATTGAAGATCCTGTCTGCTTTGTGAGCTTTGCAGCCGCTTCTTTAATTGCCTGACGATAGATTTGAGCCTGGCGTTCATTTTCTTTTTCGCCCAACTCCAACCATGCCTTTAAGTCTCTTGGCTTCCCAGTTGTAAATCGCCCGTCCGGGGCAACAATAAAAGGAACGCTTTTAACGCCGACTGCCTCTGAAATAACAAGCCGCCTGTCCAGCCCCGAAGTGTTGCAGTTGGGAACTTGTTCCAGAGACAATGTTTTATCGTGCATCATGGCATCCAGCAAAACCTCAGGTTTGGTTTCCTTGGCACAATAAATTCGTTTGGTTTTGATAAATGAATCGTTTCCAAGAGCCGGAACCGCCACAACTTTGAATTTGTATTCCTTGGTTAGAGCTTGATCATTTAAGGTCTCTTCAACCAGACGGTGACACCACATACAGTTCGGATCCGCAAAAATCACTACTTCTTTGTTGCCGTTTCCGAATTCAATGGCTTTAATCTCGTCGAAATTGACCCCAAGCGTTTTGAAGTCAATGTGATTGAAGGCGTAGCGCATATCATTGACGGTGCGCAGCTGCTTTTTGTTCCAGATATCAAATGCCACACCTCCCAAAACAAATCGTCCTGACGAGCTGATAAACAAAATTCCGCCGCCTTGATTTTCGACGGCGTGGAAAGGACCGTCAGGAACTTCCACCATGTCTTTGACATTCCCCAAATCCTTGAGAATCTCCATTCCCAAAGTCGGAGACGGCGTTGTTTGAGAGAAGGCCAGAGGAGAAAAACCAAATACGAGGATTGCTGCAAGAAGTTTGATTTTTGAGGTATTCATGTTCTAATAGCAGAGGTTAGGTATCTTCTCTTTTTATAAAGCCCGCCCCCGCTTTCCCCTGCGCGCAACTTGCCTGATTTTGTAGCTTTTACTGACTATAAAAAATCTTTTTCCCTTAAAAGTTGTTGATCAACAATTTTATAGGTATTAAACCTTAGTAAAAATATGGTATTTAATTTTACTCTTGTCAAAAAAATCGGTCCCGCCTCCCATATCAGGAAGCGGGACCCAACCCCCAACTATTTTCTCTGCTATTGACCCTTCACTTTGTCTTTAAAGATTTTCCCGGGAACGAACTTAGGAAGTTCAGTGGCCGGAAGCTGAATTGTTTGTCCGTTTGCAGGGTTCCTTCCTGTGCGGGCGTTACGGTGAACCTTTGAGAACGCACCAAATCCCACTAATGAAACGGTATCACCTTTGGCTACAGTGTCCATCACAGTCTCGAGATACGCGTTAATGACCTTTTCGGTGAGCAATTTGGTTGCGCCGGATTTTTCTGCCAATACTTCGATAAGTTCGGTTTTATTCACTTCTCTCTCCTTAAGAGTTAATCAAGATGTGTAGATTCTATCTGGACTCAAGGAAAATAAGGGAAACTTGTCCTCAGAAGAAAGTAGCACTATGGAATGAAGGAAAATTTCTAACTGGTTATAAATGAAAAAGGGCCGAAACAAGAATCAGGTTCTGGAATTTGTTTCGACCCTCAAGTCTTATGGAGACTTACAATTGCCAGCTTTTATTTTAATCATTTTTAGCTGCGAATTCTCCCCGCCCGAGTATGGGACTGTTTCACAGAAATTATGCAAAAATTGACAATATGATTTTTGAAATAGTATTATTATTTCAAAAATTTTCCTCTTTTTATTTCATCATGGATAAAACAACTAAAAAAGAAAACCGCGGGGGCGCTCGTGAAGGTGCCGGCCGCAAAGGTCTTGGTAATACAAAACGTGTTTCCATTTGCCTTACAGATGAACTGGTTCCTGTTTTCAAGCAGTTAGGCGGCGCAAAATGGCTTCGCTGTGAACTTGAACGTGTCGCAGAACCTGCTCGTATCCTCGACACAGACCAGATTCTGGTTCCGGCCATGAATCCGACGCATCTAAGCATTCCGGTCTACGAATGCGGCGTTCAGGCCGGGTTCCCTTCCCCGGCAGAAAGCTATATAGACAGGTCACTGGACCTTAACGCATTCTTAGTCGCTAATCCTGCCTCAACATTCTTCGTCTACGTAACAGGCGACTCAATGGACTTAGCCGGTATGGACGAAGGCGACCTCCTAGTCGTCGACCGCTCCCCGGAACCCAAGAACGGCGACATCGTCATCATGAGCATTAACAACGAATTTACCGTTAAGCGCTATGTGAAAGACGATAAGGGACTGCGTCTGCTTCCGGAAAGCTCAAACCCCATCTACAAACCCATTCTTCCCAAAGACTACGACGAGTGGCGCTTTATCGGTGTTGTGAAGTACACGATTAAAAGTAACTAAGTATGCAAGTGTTCGCGCTGGTGGACGGAAACTCCTTCTTCGCCTCCTGCGAAAAAGTCTTTCGTCCGGACTTAACTGACCGTCCTGTTATAGTGCTTAGTAACAATGACGGATGCGTCGTCGCTCGATCAAAAGAAGCAAAAAAACTCGGCATCAAAATGTGCCAGCCGTACTTCCAGATCGAAGAATTCTGCATACGGGAAAACGTCGCCGTTTTCTCAAGTAACTACGAACTCTACGCCAATCTCTCCGGGCGCATGATGTCCACTATCGCCTCTCAAGTTGACTGCATTGATCTGTATAGCATAGATGAGTGCTTCGCCAACATGAGCGGCTACGAAGGTCTGGGTACTGACCTAACCCAGTTGGGCTTTCGGATCAAGGAAAAAGTATTTAGGGATGTCGGCATCCCAACGTGCGTCGGTATCGCACCGACAAAAACTTTAGCCAAATACTGCAACCATTTGGCCAAACACTACGCCGGGCTTAAAGGGGTGTGCAATTGGCTCGACTTAACGCCTCAAAGACAGGCAAAGGCGCTTGCCTGCGAACCTGTCTCTGAAATTTGGGGCGTCGGCAGACGCTATACCGAGCATCTCGGCAAGATAGGAATCCGTACCGCTCTGGATTTAGCCCGTGCAGATGCGGAAGCCATCCGTGATCGGTTCGGTATTACGCTTTCCATGACAGTTCGAGAACTTCAGGGAACTTCCTGTATCCCGCTGGAGCTTGTGAAACCAAAAAGACAGCAAATCCTGCGGAGCCGCAGCTTCAGTCATTTGGTCTGCGACAAAGACGATTTGCTGGGCGCAGTCACGTTCCATGCCCAGGAATGCGGAAGAACCTTGCGTCGCGAAGGTACGGTGGC
>ERZ773217.961-NODE-961-length-24821-cov-5.986029_pt1 | contig 24821 bp, 20 predicted proteins | sample MGYA00580995_ERZ773217 | MGnify/ENA primary metagenome ERZ773217 (study PRJEB29015, sample SAMEA2737772) | human gut metagenome | biome: human gut; feature: human-associated habitat; material: faeces | place: China | collected 2012 ...
TCCACCGGGCTATCTCCCGCGAAAAACACCACTTTTATCGCAGCTTTAATCAATGGCGTACTGCCATTCTTTCCGCTTTCGGCTATGACACTTTAAAATGCGAATGCGCAACCACCCTGCTGTTTTTAGAACTCTATTTTAACCATAAGCGTGTTTCTCTGGAAGAAATGCACGAGAAAGCCATGTCCCGTTCTCCTGGAAGAAGGTCTTCTGCATGACTTTCCCATTAGACTTCCGTGTGATATACTCTTTCTTAAAGGAGGATGATCACATGACTCCAAACACAAAGAAACTACGTCAAAAAATATATGGATAACCCACCAGAAGGAATGACACCCGGGGACATTCGCCGCATGAGCGAGGATGCACTTCTGGATATGGATTATTTCCTAAATGAAGACGACCTGTTTGCTGACGAGGCTGGAGTGGAATGTTTCTATATCTTCTGACCGTGTCGTCACACAACCATGTTCAAAGGCACCGTTATCTAACATACGTTCTGAGAACATGTGTTTTTTTGCTGTCCCCAAAAATCGTAATTTCCTATAAAGCAAAAAAGGCCCCAAGATACTTTGAAATCGTATCTTGGAACCTCTTTTTATGATAAACTATCCTTATATAACCTTTTTATGTCCAACTTTACGGACATTTGGTCGATTTTAATTCGGACGTTGACAATAAATTAGTTTCCCATCTGCTTTGCAACCTCAGCCGCAAAATCCTCATTCTTTTTCTCAAGCCCCTCGCCAGTCTCAAACCGAACAAACTTTTTAATGGTCACATTAGCTCCGTTTGCCTTAGCAACTGATGCTACATACTGGGCTACGCTCTGCTTTCCATCCTCTGCCTTTACGTAAACCTGATCTAAGAGACAGGTCTCCTTCAATTCTTTGTTAATACGGCCTTTTACCATACCCTCGATAATCTTATCGTTAGCATCCGGCTTCTCATTCTTAGCTGCCGCTGTGAGAATTTCGGTTTCCTTAGCAATATATTCAGCGCTCACTTCGTCTCTGCTGGTAAACATTGGCTTTAAAGCCGCCGCCTGCATCGCTACATTCTTCGCCATCTCTTTGAGATCGTCATTAACAACATCTGTCTCAACATCAACTAAAACGCCAATCTTTCCACCTGCGTGAATATAAGAAGCAACGAAACCGTTAGTCTCTTCCACCTGCTCATAACGACGGATGTTCATATTCTCTCCGATAATGGAAATCTGAGAAGCAAGAGCCTCCTTTACGGTGAGGCTTGGGTCCTTCTCCCACTTCTCCTCCATAAATGTCTCTAAGCTATCAGCAGTAGTATTCAAAGCCTGTGCCGCAACCTCCGCAACATAGGTCTGGAACTTTTCATTTTTAGCAACAAAATCAGTCTCAGCGTTCACCTCAACTACTACTGCTTTCTTGCCATTCTCAGTTAACGCGGTAGCTACGATACCCTCAGCTGCAATACGGCCAGCCTTTTTAGCGGCTCCGGCAAGTCCCTTCTCTCTCAGGAACTCGATTGCCTTCTCCATATCACCGTCGGTAGCTGCAAGGGCTTTTTTGCAGTCCATCATTCCTGCCCCGGTTGTCTCTCTTAACTCTTTTACCATTCCTGCGGTTACTGCTGCCATGTTATCTTCCTCCAATTTAAAAGTTTGAATTAAGCCTCTGCTGCCTCAAATGCCTCTACCGGAATCTCCAGTTCCATAGCACCTTCTAAGATTTCGCCCTGCTTTGCCTCAATAACAGCGTCAGCCATTTTGGAAACAATCAGTTTAACAGCTCTGATAGCGTCATCATTTCCCGGAATTACATAATCCAGTTCCTCCGGATCACAGTTGGTATCCACAATACCGATTAACGGAATGCCCAATGTGTGAGCTTCTTGAACACAGATATGCTCCTTCTTTGGATCTACGATAAAAATAGCGTCCGGAAGTCTCTTCATATCCTTGATTCCTCCCAGGTTTTTCTCCAGCTTATCCCATTCCTTCTTCAACTCTATCACTTCCTTCTTAGGAAGAACATCAAAGGTACCATCCTGTGACATCGCTTCAATTTCCTTCAGCCTTACAATCCGGCTCTGGATGGTCTTAAAATTGGTCAGCATACCGCCCAGCCATCTCTCATTTACATAATACATCCCGCAACGCTCTGCCTCAGTCTTAATGGCCTCCTGCGCCTGCTTTTTGGTTCCTACAAACAGAATAACGCCGCCGTCGGCCGCAATATCTGATACTGCCTTGTAGGCCTCGTCTACTTTCCCTACAGACTTCTGAAGATCGATGATATAGATGCCATTTCTCTCTGTGTAAATGTATGGAGCCATCTTAGGGTTCCATCTTCTTGTCTGGTGACCAAAATGCACACCAGCCTCCAGTAACTGCTTCATTGAAATTACGCTCATCTTTCTTACCTCCATTTGGTTTTTTGCCTGCTCCACTGAGCATGGGAGTTTAGGCTCTTCCGTCTGCTTCTGATATTTCCCGGAAGACCTGTATGAAATCCTTTCCAGGCACCGTTCCGCAGAATCCACAAACGTGTTTTTTTTCATCCTTTCGAATATAGCATAAAAGGAGGCGGCTTGCAAGTATTTTTTGCAAACCGCCTATCATTAAAATAAATCTTTTTATTTTAAATTGGAATTAGATGCTTTGATAGCCTTAAGCTCATCAAACACCACATCATTCAATACTTTAATATAGGTTCCCTTCATTCCAGAGGACCTGGATTCGATAACCCCCGCGCTTTCAAACTTTCTGAGTGCGTTTACAATAACGGAACGGGTAATTCCCACTCTGTCCGCAATCTTGCTGGCCACCAGTATTCCCTCACTGCCTTCCAGCTCCTCAAAAATATGAATGATAGCTTCCAATTCTGAAAAGGACAGAGTGCTGATAGCAGACTTTACGATCTGTACCTTCCGTGTCTCCTCTGCATTTTCCTCATTCACGGAACGCATCATCTCCAGACCTACTACAGTCGTTCCATATTCACTTAAAATAATATCATCAATATCATAGCTAGAATCCGATTTATAAATAAATAAGGTTCCCAGCCTTTCTCCTGCAATATCAATGGGAGTGATGATTGCCTGGTATTTCTTAACGTTCTCCTCTGCAAATCCCAGAGTGGCAAGATTCACATTTTCCTTGGTGGACAAAACGCTTAAAAGGCGCTCATTCAGCATATGATCCACATAACCGCCTACCTGGTCTTCAATTAGCTCTTCAATCTCATCCACACCAGGACAGCAGCTGACTCCCAGAACTTTCCCCTTCTTGCTGATTACCAAAATGTTGGACAACAGTATCTCACTCAGCACTCTACAGATGTCATTAAAAACGACCTTATGAGAATTGTTGTTATGCAACAGATTATTGATTTTCCTTGTTTTGTCCAACAATTGTACGCTCATCTGCGAAAACCTCCTTATCCACTTTGTATTACACCTGAAAACATGCTACTAATAAGTAAATTTTAGCACAATTCCTAAATAATAACAATAGTTTTTTGAAGTTTTCAATCATTTATAGATTTTTTAATTTTCTATTTTATCCTTACAAGTATTTCTACTTCTCTGTTTTGTCTGTACGATACCCGCAGGTCTCATCAGAGCAGAGGAGCTTACTTCCTTTTTCCACCATATAGGCTCCGCATCTGGGACATTTTTGAGTAGATGGCTTCTGCCAGGACATAAAATCGCATTCCGGGTTAGCCTCACATCCAAAGTACAGACGGCCCTTCTTGGTTTTCTTGCGGACTACTTCTTTGCCACACTTTGGACAGGGAACTCCAATCTTCTCCAAATATGGTTTTGTATTTTTACAGTCTGGAAAGCCGGGGCATGCCAGGAATTTACCATGAGGACCGTATTTGATTACCATTGGACGGCCGCAGAGGTCGCAAACTTCTTCAGACACCTCATCTGCTATTTTTACGGACTCCAGCTCTGACTCTGCTATCTTAACTGCCTCATTCAGATCTGGATAGAAATTGCTTACTACTGTCTTCCAGGGGACAGTTCCGTCAGCCACCTTGTCCAAAAGAGATTCCATATTTGCTGTAAAGTTCAAATCCACAATACTTGGAAAAGAATGTTTCATAATGCGGTTTACCACTTCTCCCAGCTCAGTCACATACAGGTTTTTGCTTTCCTTCACTACATATCTTCTTGCAATAATCGTGGTAATAGTAGGCGCATAGGTGCTTGGACGTCCGATCCCCTGATCCTCCATTGCCTTAACAAGGGAGGCCTCCGTATAGTGGGCAGGAGGCTGAGTAAAATGTTGGCTTGGCTCCAGCTTATCCAGTTTAAGAACCGCTCCCTTTTCCAGGCTTCCCAGAGTCTGGTTCTTCTCCTCTCCGTCATCTGATTCCACATATACAGACATAAATCCGTCGAACATAAGCCTGGAAGCTGAGGTAGTGAAGATATGGCTTCCTGCCATAATTTTAACAGAAGTGGCCTCATATATTGCCGGAGCCATACGGCTGGCTGCAAATCGCTTCCATATAAGCTGATACAGACGGAATAAATCTCTCTGCAAGGATTCCTTTACAATGGTTGGGGTAAGCGTTATGTCAGTGGGACGGATAGCCTCATGAGCGTCCTGTATTTTACCGCTATTCTTGCTCCTTTGCTCTCCTCTGGCCTCATACTTCTCACCATAAGAAGCCTTCACAAAGGCTCTTGCCGAGGCATCCGCTTCATCTGCTATACGTGTGGAATCTGTACGCAGATAAGTAATCAAACCCAATGTTCCACGGCCGTTAATCTCCACACCCTCATAAAGCTGCTGGGCCAGACGCATGGTTTTCTGCGTAGAGAAGTTTAAAACTTTGGATGCCTCCTGCTGCAATGTACTGGTCGTAAATGGAATGGGAGCCTTCTTCACACGCTCCCCCTTCTTTACCTCCTCAATGACATAGCTACAGCCTTCCAATGCTTCCAGTATCTGATCCAGTTCCTCCTTACTGCGAATAATCACCTTTCCGTTTGAATCCTTAGGGCCATAGTACTTTGCTGTCAGAGGCTTTCTGTTCCCCTTCAGCAAAAGGTTGGCTTCCAGATTCCAATATTCCTCAGGAATAAACGAATTGATCTCATCTTCCCTGTCGCAAATCATACGCAATGTCACAGATTGGACACGGCCTGCGCTTAACCCCCTCTTTACCTTTGCCCAAAGCAAAGGGCTGATGGTATACCCTACCATACGATCCAACATTCTTCTGGTCTGCTGTGCATCTACCAGGCTCATATTAAGGGCCCTTGGACTCTTCAAAGAAGTTTTTACCGCATTTTTCGTGATTTCGTTAAAGCTGATACGGTAAACATTTTTATCCTTCAATTCATCCAGCCTAAGGGCTTTCATCAAATGCCAGGAGATAGCCTCCCCCTCACGATCCGGGTCCGTTGCCAGGTAAATCTTGTCTGCCTTCTTCACTTCCTTACGAAGCTTAGCAAGTACATCCCCCTTTCCCCGTATGGTAATGTACTTGGGCTCATAATCGTGTTCCACGTCAATTCCCAGCTGACTTTTGGGAAGATCTCTCACATGGCCTCCAGAAGCATCCACTTCATAATTGCTCCCCAGAAACTTTTTGATGGTCTTTACCTTCGCCGGCGACTCCACAATTACCAGATAATTTGCCATTATAAAACTCCTATTCCCTCATTTATATATTCTTAATCTCTGATTTCATTTTTGTCATTCAGTGACCCGCGGATATAATACTGACCTGCGGTCCGTACGGCAAATCCTCCCAGCTCCAGTTCCAGAAGAGCGCTCATGCAGCAGCTGACAGAAAGGCCTGTGGCTGCCGCAACCTGCTCCAGATGTCTGGGTTCGGAATCTAGGCAACTATACACTATTTTTTCAGTCTTGGCAAGTCCCTTCTGATTTTTTTCATGAAGCATGCTTTTATTTTTGTAGAAAATGCCCATATAATCCAGTATATCATCCGGAGAGGTAAGAATGCCTGCACCATTTTGTATCAGATGGTTACATCCTTCACTCAGAGGGTCTGTAATACGGCCAGGAAGCGCAAAAATTTCCCGGCCTTGCTCCAGTCCCAGTTCCGCCGTAATCAGGGAGCCGCTCTTTTTTCGTGCCTCAATTACCAGAATCACATCGGACAGGCCGCTGATAATCCGGTTTCGTACAGGGAAATTAGATGCATATGGCTCCTGGTCAGGGTAATATTCCGAGAGGATGCCTCCCTGGGCCATAACCCGCTCATAGAGGGTATAATTGCTTCTGGGATAACAAATATTCACACCACAGCCCAGAATTGCGAAGGTCTTTCCCTCCCCTCTCAACGCCCCTTCATGACCTGCGCTATCAATACCCAATGCCAGACCGCTGATAACCTGTATTCCGTTTTCAGCCAGCTTCCGTCCCATATACTCTGCCTCCAGCTTTCCATAGCTGGTACAGTTCCTAGCGCCTATAATGGAGACTGAGGGCTTGCTGCTATGAGGAAGCTCTCCTTTTACAAATAAACCCATAGGATAATCATAAATATTCCTCAGTTTTCCAGGATATTCCTGATCCAAAGGGGTAATAAAACGGATTCCCCTTTCCACGAGGCTATAGTAGTCCTCCTCAATGACCTGAAACTGTCCTTTCCATAAGTTGAATTTACGGCATACCTCCTCCCGTTTTACAACTCCTAATTCCTTAAGCTTCAATCCTTCTATATAATAGGCAGCCTCGAAGCAGCCAAGCGCCTCTCCTATGCGCCGTACCGTTACCGCCCCGAATCCGGGAAAGCGGCACAGCCAGTAAAGAAACGCTTTCTCCCTGCTTCTTTTTGCAGCTTCATATGCAATGCGCTCACCTTCTGACTCCGTCATCCTCTTCCCCATAGCTTCTCCTCCAAATGGCTGTATCCAAAAGCCTCCGCAAGATGTTCCTTCTCGATCCTTGCGCTACCTGCCAGATCCGCAATGGTTCTTGCCACCTTCAGCGTTTTATGGTACCTTCTGGCACTCAAGCCTCTTGTTTCATAGACTTTTTTTACAAAAGCCTCCTCCTGGGGCTTTAGGACACAGAATTTTATAATCTCCTTTGTTCCCATACGGCTGTTAAAGCGGATTCCCGTCCCCTGAAACCGATGTGCCTGTATCTTCCTGGCTGCCTCCACCCTCTGTCTTATGGAGGCGGAATCTTCATTCTCCAGGCTTCTTCCCTTTAGCTCCTCAAAGGTAACAGGAACCGCCTCCACGCAAATATCAAACCGTTCCAGTATCGGCCGTGATATCCGGCTTAGATACCGTTGAATTTCCGCTTCTGAACAGTTACAGCGGCTTCTGTCTGGATAAAAACCACATGGACAGGGATTCATAGCCGCAACCAGCATAAAATCCGCAGGAAATACAAAGCTGCCTGACACCCTGGTCACCACCACCTGTCGTTCCTCCAAAGGCTGCCGCAGGATCTCAATAGCCGCGCGGCTGAAATGAGGCAGCTCATCCAGAAACAATACGCCCCCCGAAGCCAGGGAAAGCTCGCCGGGCCGGGCTGGAATCCCGCCTCCTGAAAGCCCCTGAGGTGTAATCGTATGATGAGGGCTTCGAAAAGGCCGTTTTGACAGCAAAGGCCTATCTGGCGGAAGCAGCCCGCAAATGCTGTAGGTTTTGGAAATTTCAATATCTTCCTCTCTTGTCAATGCCGGAAGAATTGTAGGTATTCTCGATGCAACCATAGTTTTCCCCGTTCCAGCGCTCCCGTTCAGCAAAATACCATGCAAACCTGCTGCCGCAACCTCAGCAGCCCTGCGAAGCACCCTTTGACCGCTTATCTCCCTAAAATCCAGGCTGCCTCCCTGCTCCTCCTTCCATACCTCCTCATCCATACTGCTGATTCCAGCTATATCAGAAGGATGCTCTAAAAGCCTGGCCATATGTCCCAAAGACTCCACCCCAACAATCTCCACACCTTCAATCACCCTCCCCTCCCTGACATTCATCTGGGGAAGAAAGCATCTTACAAGCCCCTGTTCTCTGGCAGCTGTCACAAGAGCCAGCACGCCGCTTACATGCTTCACGCTGCCATCCAGCCCCAGCTCACCTATTACCATGCTGCTCTTTAAACATTCCGTATTCACCAGACCATAAGCTCCTAATATGGCTACAGCGATAGGCAGATCATATGCCGTGCCTCCCTTTCTCACCCCGGCAGGCGACAAGTTTACAGTAATTTTTTTGGCAGGAAGCCGGAATCCTGAATTTCTGAGGGCAGTCCTGACCCGATCCTGGGCTTCTCTTACTGCCAGGGCTAGTTGTCCCGATATCGAAAAGCCAGGCAGTCCTTCTGAGGCATCTGCCTCCACAGAAACAACAAAGCCCTCCACAGCCCGGATACCGCCGCTGTTAATTTGTGTAAACATACGTTTCCCCTTTCCTCTTAGACTTTACTTCAATTCAAATGTGTTTGGAAAACAGCACGATACCGTGCCTGAAAGCTAATTAAGTCAGAGCAGGGAGAAACCCTGCATATAACTTAAAGATAGTATTACTATACTAAAAGAATTAAAAAAAGGCAAGGGGATTTCTATGACGAAGGTCTATCTGTCAAACTCCGTCATACTGGGCCTGAACCTCAGCGGCAAATGATTTCTCTGACACTTATCGTTCTTCCTCTCCTGAACAGCAACCGCGTCAAAGAATGTACGCCACAGATTTTGATAGATCTCCTCATCTGTCTGTTCTCTCAGACATGAGCCAATCCAGCTTTTTCCCTCAGACTCCTTCCCCTCCTGAGGAACATCTGAAAGAAACCAGGACTTACCCATGGGATGAACCGCAGCCTTCAAACGGCTCTTATCAATGATCATCCAGTTCTCTTCTGGAAGACGATCCGCAAAATAGGGAGCCAGCAGAGGGAGCACATCGTTTTTAGGGTCGATCTTGCTCACCAGCACTCCGCGGAAGGTCTGGGAAAACCTGGTGAACTGTACCAGGCGGTGATTCTCATTATAAACATTCCTGTTCATCCTGAATATTTCATAAACAGGGGGAAGCTGCATCATATCCACAACACCTGGCCCGTATCGGAAGGCCTCCACCAGGAAGCGGTACATCCGATCTGGCCTGTCCGCCTCCTGGCTTAAAGAGGCAATATAGAGCTGCTCATAAATCCTATGAGACAGCCTAGTTCCAATGGAGCGGATAACCCTTTCCACCCTCTCCTGAACCGTCTCCACTTCCACATACTCCGCAAACAATTTCAGGTCCTGATCCCCTCCCCTAAGCTCCAGCCGAACATTTTCATAACCCTTGCCTTCCATAAAGGCCGCATAGATTCCGCACAATATATTTTCAAAATCAGGTCCACATACATAAACTGTCATACAAGATCCCTCACCGATTATAAGCTTCCTACTACCGCTCCATATTGATCCTCTCTGGTCACTGGCATCTCCATATGCATATCGTCAAACAGAGAAAGCTGACGGAAGCTGTCTTTGTGCTCAATATCCCAGGCCGCCCGCCTCTCGTCCCCTAGCAGGCTGTTGGTAATGTAGTCCCGATCCAGCTTAAATCCCTCTGACATATGTCCAGAGCAGGTAATAAAGTACTGCGCCCGCTTCATCACCACTCCCATTCGTTTCAAATCCTCAAAGGACAGCTTCCCCTTTCTTCTGGCTGCAACAATCCTCATGGCAGACTTTACCCCCATCCCAGGCACCCTCAAAAGCTGGTCATAGGAAGCCCGGCTTACCTCTACAGGGAAATACTCCAGATGTCGCAGGGCCCAGTCGCACTTTGGATCCAGAAATACATTAAAATTAGGCTGGGCTTCTGATAAAAGCTCCTCTGCCTGAAATCCATAAAAACGCAGAAGCCAGTCCGCCTGATAGAGCCGGTGCTCCCTCAATAGTGGTGGCCGCCCGCCCGGAGCCGGTAGCTTACTGTCCTCATTGACAGGTATATAGGCCGAATAAAACACCCGTTTTAACCCATAATTCCTATAAAGAGCCTGACTAACAGACAGCATTTGATAATCAGTTTCCGGAGTGGCTCCCACAATGATCTGAGTACTCTGCCCTGCCGGAACAAAGGGATTCTTCTTATATGCAGAAGCGGGAATACACCGGCTCCCTGCTCCCTTTCCATTTAAAAGCAGTCCTGCTCCATTTGCCAGCTCCGGCTTAATCAGTGCCGCTCCTCCTGCAAATCCTGCTCGCTGCACAGCATAGGACTTCTTAAGCTCTCTGTCGTATCCCAGAAGATGGCTTGATACAGAAATTCCCTGCTGAATCTGGCGCATAGGCTTTAGTATTTTATCTCTGGTTTTTCCAGGAGCTAAGCTCTTAAGCCCCTCTGCCGTTGGAAGCTCTAGATTGATGCTCATTCTGTCTGCCAAAAACCCCATCTGCTCCACCAACTCTTCATCTGCTCCAGGAATCGCCTTCACATGGATATATCCGTTAAAATTCCATTGCTTACGCAGCTTATATACTGTCTCATATAAAAGCTCCATGGTACGATTTGCATGATTCAAAATTCCAGAGCTTAAAAATAATCCCTCAATAAAGTTTCTCCTGTAAAACTCTATGGTCAGCCTGCAAACCTCATCGGGCGTAAAGGATGTACGCACAACATCATTCGAACTTCGGTTCACACAGTACTTACAATCATAAATACACTGATTTGTAAATAATATCTTCAAAAGAGAAATACACCTTCCATCTGCCCCAAAGCTATGACAGATTCCAGCCTCCAAGGTATTGCCAATGCTTCCGGCTTTCCCCCTCCTTTTCACTCCGCTGGAGGTACATGCCACATCATACTTAGCCGCATCCGTCAATATCTTAAGCTTTTCCTGTATGCATAAATTTTCCTGTATCAGCATCTTATCACCACCGAGAACATATGTTTGTTTTATAGTCTAGCACACTTTTCCTATAAAATCAAGTATTTTCGAACATTTGTTTGCGTTTAGGTGACTCTCCTAATTTCATATAGCGAACCTGCCTAAAAACCCCTGTTATTTCTCCTTTGTTTCTTCTCCTTCAGCTTTTACATTCATCAGACTCACCAGGAACATTTATTTCAAAGGTAATATTGGAATTTCACATGGTTGCTCTGGCTGCGAAAGAGCAAGCCTCAGCATGGTTATTTTGAATGAGAAAAAAGACAACAGGTGTCAATCCCATTGTCTCTTTTTATTTAAATTTTTAGCTTATCTTTTGGCTTTTTTCGACTGGATTTTCAGTCGGTTTTCGCTGGGATTGTGACAATTACTGTCAAGGTGCAATTAAAAACTCACCTTTTGTCCCACTAAAAACAGCCTTTTCACTCTTTTCTTCTCTTTTAAACTTTCAGACTTGATTCTTTCTGCCTTGTTCTCTGCTCTTTTTCCGGCTTTTGATCAGCTGCATCATTTGACACTGTCACAATAAAGGGCAAGAACAAAAACAGCTTGAATTTTGTTTACATTGGTTTTGAGGTTGAATTTTCCTTGTAAATACGTTGCTTCCGGGTGTTTTCCTTTTCAGCTTTTCTTTCTGATTTTCTTTTTCTTCGTTTTGAAAACAGAGAGAAAACTAAGGGCAAACGGCAGATATGCACCTATGTCAATACTTTGGACAAAAAAGTTGAAGGTCTATGCCACTTTTTTTAATTCTTCAACCTCCTTTTGCTGTGGAGTCATATAATGAATGGCACTGTGAATTTTTTTTCGGTTATACCATGATTCTATGTACTCGAAGATTGCCCTGCTTGCTTCCTCATAATCCTGATAAGTGCGACAATGGACTTCCTCTTTCTTTCATACAGAATGAAAGGGCTCAAAGAATTTCTATAAGTTCAACGCTGACCGTGTAAAATTTGTGGACGATATTTCTGTCGCCGCAAAGGGCTGTGAGTATATGGCGGAAATTCAGCTTAAATCGGGTGCGGCGGTATGAGTGATTACCGTATCAACGTAATGTTTCACACCGACCCGCCGAAAAAGAAGCCGCCGAATATCTGCAAACCTTAAACAAATCCCGCAATAAGTTTATTGTAGATGCCGTCATTGCCTATATGAATAAGGAAAGCACCTATAACAAAATTCTGCTTGAAAATATACGGCAGATTTTTCGTGAGGAAGTACAGACGGTGGCAGTGGTGTCAGCACCGCCCACCGCAGTAACGGTTACGGCGGAACAGACCGAAGAACAGAAAGAGGAAAATGTGAAAAATGTCCTTGCAGATTTAGAAATGTTCAGCTGAGCCAAGATAGCCGATTTTGGCTCAAAAGAGCATTTATACCGCATTTGCTGTGTCAAAGCGGCTCAATGCACCAAATCAAGAAAACGGTACAACTGTGAGCTTCGTTCCCTCACGGTGCAAGTCACGAAAATGGAAGGCATACGCCCATAGGCTTGTGTCTTATACCGTAACAAGCAGGGAACTTGTACGGCAAGTTCCAGACAAACAGTAAGCGTTTCCGCCTAATGTTCACCTTTAGGGGATACCCCTAATACCCCGTCGTCACAGAAATGTTAAAATCATATCCGTATAATCCCATTGACAAACGGTCGGTATACCGATACAATATAATAAAAGAAAGGGTGGTGCAAATGAACCTACAAGAATATATTGACAGCCGAAATATAACCAAATACCATCTGTCACAAATCAGCGGTGTTCCGAAAACAACCGTTATAGATATTTGTTCCGGTAAAAGCTCTTTGCAAAAATGCTCTGCCCGCACGGTACAGCAGCTTGCAATAGCGCTTGATTGCACAATGGAATATATTATGTCTTTGGATACAATAGATACAGGGTATGATAAAGAAACGGGATTACCCAAAAGCAAAAAATATCTCGAATGTGGTCTGCCGTCCTATCTGCAATCTTCTTTGGCAAATATGATTGCTTCTTGGAAAATTGTAGACAGCGGCAAAAAAGATTATCATTGGGATATGTACTGGAGCGAATTAAATGCGGATATTAACTCTGCCGAGGTTGGGCAGGAAATATCTACGGAACAGGCTTGGTATTTGCGTGAAACTTATTTAAGAATGAAACGAGGTGACTAACCGATGATTGATTTTACCAATCTCCCCGTTCGCAACAAAACCTATGCAGGCGCAAACGGTAGTAAAATTTCCGTATTATACAACGATGAATTGTATATGCTGAAATTCCCCGCCGTTCCCGCCGTCAACAAAGAAACGAGTTATGCGAACGGTTGTGTATCGGAATATCTTGGATGCCACATTTTTGAAAGCATCGGTATTCCGGTTCAAAAGACAATGCTTGGAACCTATACAAAAAAAGGAAAGCAAAAAATTGTTGTAGCCTGCAAAGACTTCACCGCAGGCAGTCTTGTGCTTCAGGACTTCGCATCTTTGAAGAATACGATTATTGATTCCGCTCACAACGGTTACGGTACGGAGTTGAGCGATATTGTAAAAACCTTAGAAGAACAGACGGCTGTCGATCCCCAAATGCTGACCGAATGGTTTTGGGATATGTTTATCGTCGATGCCCTAATCGGAAACTGGGACAGGCACAACGGCAACTGGGGCTTCCTGTATAACACCATTACCGACGAAATCTCACTTGCACCTATTTACGATTGCGGCAGTTGCTTGTTTCCCCAAGCAGACGCAGAAATTATGCGAAAGACTTTGGATGATCCCGCCGAGCGTGAAATCCGTATCTTTGAAAGACCGCTTTCGGGCATAAAAATCAATGGGCAGAAAATCCAATATTTTAAGTTTGTTTCTTCTTTGGGGAACAAGGACTGCAACAAGGCACTCAAGCGAATACTGCCAAAGATTGATATGAAAAAGATTTATAAAATCGTAGATGAAACGCCCTTTATTTCAGATTTGCAGAAGGAATTTTATAAAACAATGCTTCGTGAACGTAAGGAGCGGATTTTAGACTTTTCTTATCAAAAGCTTCGCAAGCGTGAGCGTTCCAAAGAGCAGGAATGTTAAAACAAAATAACAACCGAATATTCGCAATAAGCCGATAGGAATTATCTCATCGGCTTTTTTGCACCCAAAATCACAGAAAGAAGGTATGTATATGAACAGAAATCCCAAAGAAAAATTTGCCCGTATTAAAGTTCGGGCAAAGCCAAAGGACAAGGAGAAGATAAAGCAGCTTGCCGCAAAATGCGGTTTATCTGTCAGCAAATATATTATGCAAAGGGCATTGGGCTATACACCAAAAGCGGTGCAGCCCGATGTCTTTTTTCATTTCTATAACAAATTATGCGGACTTTTAAATCGTGATGTATCTCCCGAAACCGAAGCAGCGGCGCTTAAACTCTTTGACGATATTTATGCCGTAATCATAGATTTTTGGATTACTGTTTTACGGATACCCATCTAATTGTCCCTGTCCCCCTTACTCTATTTTTACTGATATCCTTTTTCTGAAAGCTGTTTATTAATTTCTGCCAGTAAATCCTCGACTCCGTTCTTGTTCAGTGCATCTAAAAACTTTGGTATATAGACTTCAGGGTCTACCATACCGGACTCCAGCGCTTTGGCATTCTCATCTACCACGTTGGAGATAGCCGCTATCTCAGTTTCCACCGGGCTGTTATCCAGTGAAAAGCCATTGTGAGGAGCCGTTATGGCCTTCGCATTGTATTCCTCGAATAACTGTTCAATATTATCCGGGTAAGAGATATCCCACTTCTGATTGAACGGTGTGCCGAACTGCCATCCATAGGTGTAATTAACATAGCCGTTGTCCTCGATTTTCAGGGTTCCGCCCATTGTGCGGTCTACCTGGTTGTCGCCCACCGCGCTGTAGTGCTGGCCTTCAATGCCGTGACGGATCAGGGTTCCTACGTATTCGTCGGTATTTAACAGGTTGATGAACTCCAGGGCCTTATCCGGATGTTCAGAAGCAGATGAAATAGCCAGAATTCCTCCGCGCGCGTTCTTTGTCTCAAAGAGCGGGTCCATAAGCGGAACGAAGGTCACGCCGTGCCCTGTCTTAGCCGCCTCAGCCTCAGCCGCTCCCGGAGCGTATGAGATGATATAGGAGAACAGCTTGCCGTTCTTAAAATCATTGTCACGGTTGGCAATGTCGGTATCATAGTTTACCGGGTCCTTGGACATGTACCCCGCCTTATACCAGCTTCTCACCAGTTTGCAGTAATCCATGTATTCCTGTGTTGCATACTGATTAAACACCCCCGTCTGATCCTTAAAGCACTCGTATTCCGGCACTGCAGCCGCACCCGGAAGCGCTCTGGAACCGGACAGACTCTCGTAGGGATACAGCATATTGAAGGAGCCGCCGGAGCTTCCGAGGCCGGAAAGTCCGATGACGTCCTCTCCTGCCGCGTCAGCCTTTTCCTTGACGATCTTTAACACTTCCGTATAGTCCTCCAGTGTCTTTACCGCGGTTAAATCGATGCCATACTTTTCTGCCATGGTAGAGTTTACAAAGAAACCGCTCTGCCAGCCCATCTCCTTATAGGACGGAACGCCATAGATCTTTCCGTTTACGGAAACAGCCTTCCATAAGGACTCAGGAATGAACTCATACGTCTCAGGAGCGTACTGCTTCACTGCATCCGTAATATCCATAAATGCATCCTTGGCCACAAACTGCAGGTAGTTGGTCGTCCATTCTGCGGTAAAGCAGATATCAAAATACTCGCCGGAGTTGATCAGGGTCGGCATCTTTTCCTGGTAATCGGGATTGGCGATGACCGTATAATCGATCGTCACACCGATCTTTTCCTTCGTATACTCATTCAATGCGGCAATAACCTTATCGGTATCCGCATCCACCGGATTCAAGGACATATACCATTTTAAAGTAACAGGCTCCTCCGCCGTCTTCGAAGCATCTGTCTCTGCTCCCTTTTCAGACGTTGTCTCTCCTGCTGCCTTCGTATCCGCAGAGGCTGCCGTACCGCCCTCCGTCGTCTTTGAAGAGCCGCAGCCTGTCATCAGGCTGGCTGCCATTGCCGCGCTCAGCACCGCGCATGCCCACACCTTTCTTTTTCTCATTTCTTACTTCCTCCTTCTACATAATTTCTACATAATTTATAACATCTTACCCTTTGACCCCGCCGATTGTAAGTCCCTTCACAAAATATTTTTGGAAGAAGGGATAGGCGCAAAGAATAGGCAGTACTACCAGTACGGTTAAGGCCATTCGGCCGCTGTTGGTCGGAGCGTTGTTTGCCATCTCCGCGTACTCCAGCGCGTTAGCCGAGCTCTGTTTCAATGACTCCAAGCTGTTTTGCATACTCCATAATAACGTCTGGATCGGGTAATTCTTCGTCTCGTAAATGTAAAGCATGCCCAGAAACCAGTCGTTCCAGTAAGCGATCATGGTAAACAGGCCAATGGTGGCGATTCCCGGTTTAGACAGCGGAAGAACGATCTTCAAAAAGGTATTGAATTCCCCTGAACCGTCGATGGTAGCTGCCTCCACAATCTCCATGGGTATACTCTTAAAAAAGGTCCGCAGCACCACCACATAAAACACATTGAGCGACATGGGTAAAATCAGCGCCCAGACAGAATCCCGAAGCCCTAAAATCTGTGTGTTGACCATATAGCTGGGAACCAGACCGCCGTTAAACAGCATAGTAAAAAGAAGCAATAAGGTCAACGGCTTTCCATACCGGTAATCTGACCGGGAAAGCACATAGGACAGAAGCGTCGTCACCGCCAGGCTAAACACCGTTCCCACGATCGTGACAAACAGAGTAATTCCGTAGGAACGAACCACCTGATCCCCCATTTTGAAGAAAAGCCGGTAGGCCTCCAGACTCCATTCGCTGGGAAAAAATGTATAGCCATTTTCAAAAATGCTCTGCTCACTGCTGAAAGACACGATAATGACCAACAGAACCGGCAACACGCAGGCAAGCGCCATCAAGATCAGAATTACATTCATGATCCCGTTCGTCTTCTTACTGATATGATTGACGCAGGAATACGCTCCTGCTTCCTCGTCTTTATATTTCTTTTTCATGGCAATTCCCCTTTCCTGACTAAATCAACCGCTCTCATGCGGTCTTCACGCGTTTTTCGAAGAGCGGCTGTCAGAACAGCGCGCTGTCCTTGTCGATCTTTCGCACAATGAAATTGGAGCCCAGCACCAGAATAAAACCGACTACAGACTGATATAAGTTGGCAGCCGAAGCCATTCCGATGTTGCCGCTGACCTTTAACGCCCGGTAAACATACGTATCGATGACGTTGGTGATCGGGTAAAGGGGGCCGGAATCCCTGGGCAGCTGATAGAATAGCCCAAAATCAGAGTAGAACATCTTGCCAATCGCCAGTATGGTCAGTACAATCATCATGGAACGCATGCAGGGAAGCGTAACATACTTAATCTGCTGCCACTTGGTCGCCCCATCCATGATGGCTGCTTCGTAATAATCATTGGAAATCCCCACCAGAGAGCCTAAGTACATGACGGTTGAGTAGCCCACGGTCTTCCAGAGCTGGCAGAATACCAGGATAAACGGCCAGAACTGTTTCTGTGTATACCACTGGACCTCATCTTTTCCGAAGAAGCGGAGAATGTGGTTCACTAATCCGTTATCCACACTTAAAAATGCAAACGCAATAAAGGAAACGACAACCCATGACAGAAAGTAAGGCGCCATGAAGATTGTCTGGAAGAGCTTTTCCCTTTTCTTATTTAACAGTTCATTGAGCATGATAGCCACGGTAACCGCTACCACCAGATCCAGCACAATAAAAATCAGATTGTAGCATATAGTATTGCGGGTGATGATCCATGCGTCGCTGGTCTTAAACAGAAACTTAAAGTTTTCCAGCCCGTTCCATTCGCTTCCAAATATCCCTTTTCTAATGTTGTATTTCTTAAAAGCCAGGACAATGCCGGACAATGGCAGATACTTGAATAAAATCATCAGGATAATCCCCGGCAGGGCCATGAGCGTGAGCGGCAGATTTTTCTTAAAATAGAACCATTCACTTTTTTGCCTTGTTTTCATCTTTACCCCCCTGTTTCTTCACATCGCTTTTTGCTTTGATGTTTTCTGGCATAATTATACCTTTATCGGATTTCATTCCACAAGTAGACTTTTTTTATCTCAGGTGTACTTTTATTTTGGAACGCTCCGAACCGATTGCGCGGCTGACCTTCATGCTTTATAATCATAGATAAAAGTAAAAAATGAGGAAAACAATTATGAAGGTTCTTCTTGTTGACGACGATATTTTTGTAATCAGAGGATTAAACTCCATGCTGCACTGGGAAGCATTTCACGGTGAACTTGCCGGAACTGCTGCCAACGGGGAGGAGGCGATGGAATATATGGCAGCCACTCCTCCGGATGTCATTATTTCCGATATCAAGATGCCGCGGATGGACGGACTGAAGCTGGCGGAGCTGATTCACGCACAGTCTCCGGCCACCCGCATGATCCTCTTAAGCGGCTACGAGGAGTTTGAATATGCAAGACAGGCGCTCAAGTACGACGTTGCAGACTACATCTTAAAGCCAATCACAAGAGAAAAGGTCAATCAGATCGAAAACCTCCTGATTAAGTTTTGCGAGGAAAATCAGAAGAGAAAGCAGCAGTTCTTAAACGCCTATAATTCCGGTCTGGAAGAGAAAATATTAACGATACTCCACAATCAGGATATGGAGGCGATGGATCAGTTTTTCCTCTCTTCCTATTTTGTAAGCACCATGCACAGCAGCTTCGCCAATCCTCTGGGAATCCAGCTGATCAATTTCTTATACGCCTATTTTTCCCAGATCGATGTAAGCCGGACGGTCATTACCGTCTCAAGGGAGCACGCTATGGAACAGTTCTGGGACTCTCCGGGCGTCCAGGAAAAGATCAACTTCATCATGAGCAGCTATTACGACGTTCTGACCGGGATGAATCAGAAAAAGCAGGCATACAGCGAGTCCTTTATCACCTATGCGAAGGAGTATATCGGCAAACATTACTCTGACCCGGAGTTCAACATCTCCGTCCTGGCGGACAGTATGCACGTATCGCTGTCCTACTTAAGCTCCCAATTCAAGCAGGCCACCGGTTCCAACTTAATTTCCTATGTGACCGCAATGCGTATGGACTATGCCCGCCGTCTGCTGGCCGACCGCCGTTACTCCATCGGGGAGATATCCGCGATGTCAGGCTACGAGGACGCCAAATATTTCGCCAAGCTGTTCAAGAAAAAGACGGGTTTAACCCCCAGTGAATACCGGAATCTGAAAACATAAAAAAGGAGGGAGCCCATGGCAATCCGAAAAAAAATATCTGGTCTGTTTCTGGCTATCATCCTCTTCTTTCTCTTAACCTTCTACATATTTATGTACTTTTATTTTCACAATACGGTAACGGCCGCAGTGGTGGAACGGCAGGAAGCACAGATCATAGCAAACTGCCATCTGGCCTCTAATTTTATGGATAATCTGAGACAGATCACCATCCATTTTATCAGTGACCGCGCCATTGGCAGCCAGCTCAGCAGCACGTCCACCGAGCCCATGGAACATCTGCAGGTCCGCGCCGCCCTGCAGTCCCAGTTCTCTCACTACTCGCTGCTTACGATGTCTCATGATGTCAACAGCTACCGTTATACCCTGTTCCTCAATGACCGGCTTCCCATCTCATCGATGTTTGAGGCCAGGACCCTGAGCACGAATCCCTACAGTACAGTCAGCAACATCTTTACCAACACCCTGGTGAAGGACGATCTGTGGTATAAAAATACTCTGGAAGCCTCCAATTACACCTGCGTATTTAATAATGAAAGTTCCGGAGAGCTATGCCTTGCCAAGAAAATCCAGAATACCAGATATACGGGACCATACTATAAGGATGGGCAGGCCGTCATGGTCATCAGCATTAAAATGCCCTATATCGATTCTGTTTTCGGCGGGATTCCCCCCACCCCCAACAGCGGCTACGCCCTCCTGAACAAAAAGGGGCAGCTTCTCTACTCCAGCCCCAGAGGCCCGGATCACAGCTTCTACGCAGAGGCACTTGCAGCGGTCAGCGGGAATACCGCCTTATACCAGGCCGGAACCGGTTCTCACCACGTAATCGGCGGGGAGCCTTACCTGGTAAACTTTGACGATTCCGATCAGGATATCACCCTTCTGTCGCTTACGCCCTACTCCGATATCAATCGTACAGTACGCCCCGTCATGGTACGCTTTTCCGTGATCTCTCTGCTGATTACACTATGTGCCATGGCTATTGTCTTCACGGCTTCGGACCGCATCACACGGCCGATTATCCTCCTTTCTGAGGTGATCGGTTCCATCATCGATACGAGAACCTTTGACTTAAAGAGCCTTCACGTATCGGAGGATCGGGAAATCATCAGTCTGGAGGAAAGCTTCACGAAGCTGATTATCAACAACAACCGTTTGATTCATGATGTCCAGGCGCAGGAAATCAAGCAGAAAAACGCGGAATTAAGGGCACTGCAGGCTCAGATCGATCCCCATTTTATCTTCAATGCAATGGATGCGGTCAACTGGATTGCTCTGACTCGCGATCAGGATGATCTGGCGGAGATCCTCGCCTCCATTGCCAATCTCATGCGCTACAGCATCATGGAGGCCGACCAGCTCATCCCCTTAAAGAAAGAGCTTTCCAATATAGGAGAATATATTGCGATCTACAGGCTCCAGCATCAGGGAGATATCAGGCTTTCCGTCCCCTCAGAAGACGCCTCATCCGATACTCTGATTCCAAAATTCACGCTTCAGCCCCTGGTGGAGAATTCCATCCGCTACGGCGGCCAGCCGGCGGGAACGGCGATCGAGATCACGGTCTTTGTAACACATGAGGCGGACCGTTTCATTCTGGAGGTATCAGACAACGGCCAGGGCTGTGACCCCGATCTGCTCAATGAGTATCTGACTTATAAAACAAACAACTTAAAGGTGACCAACGGCTTTGGAATCCGCAATGTGAACGACCGGATACACCTCCATTTCGGGCTGGAAAGCGGGCTTAAGTACTACGTTGATGAAAACAACCGGCTGACGGCACGAGTAGAATTTAAGTACAGGGAAGCTTCCGCTGCTAAATTATAATAAAATAATAAAAGGAGAATTTTGATATGGAAAAGAAAACGATCGTTAAGAATGGGATTGTAAAAAATGGAATTCACGGCTATTCGGCGGCAGAGACCTATATAGCGCCAAAAGAGCCCGCCGTAAAAGAGCATCTCGAATGGTTCATGGGATTAAAGCTGGGCCTGATGATGCACTGGGCGCCTGGCTGCCAGATGGGGACCTATGAGTCGTGGCCCCTCTCCGACGGAGACGGCAGCTGGTCTCAGAAGGATGTAGACTGGACCGATATAGAGACCTTCAAGCAGGAGTATATCGACTGCAATAAAACCTTTAACCCGGTGAAATTCCGCCCAGACCGCATGGCAGAATTTGCAAAAGAATGCGGCTTTAAATATCTTTTATTCACCACCAAGCACCACGACGGCTTCTGCATGTTCGATACGAAGACCACCGATTATAAAATAACAGATCCCTCCTGCCCCTTCTCCTCTCACCCGGATTCCGATATTACCGGGGCTCTGTACCGGGAATTTAAAAAGCAGGGACTGGCCATCTCCGTCTACTTCTCCAAGCCGGACTGGCACAGCGATGCCTACTGGCATAAGGCATACGGCACCGCGCCCACCAGAAATATCAACTATTCCGTTACAGACCATCCGGAGCTGTGGGAGGAATTTGTAAATTATACCCACGCCCAGCTTCGCGAGCTGACCTCCAACTATGGAAAAGTAGACGTGCTGTGGCTGGATGGCGGCTGGGTCAACGCCGGGAACGAAGGCCAGGATATCCGTCTGAATGAGATTGTCAAAGAGATACGCGGCACCACACAGCCCCATCTGATTGTCTGCGACCGCACCGTAGGCGGCGAATATGAAAATATCATCACACCAGAAAAGAAAATCCCGGATGCGCCGCTCTTCGTACCGTGGGAGACGTGCACAACGGTCGGTGAAAAATTTTCCTTCCATTACACAGACTGCTTTAAGTCCGGCCGTCAGCTGGTACACCTGCTGCTGGATGTCGTATCAAAAGGCGGAAATCTGGCGCTCAATGTGGCCCCTCAGCCGGACGGACTTCTGCCGGCGCCCGCCCTGTCCTCTTTAAGAGATATGGGCAAATGGCTGGCCGTCCACAAAGAAGGCATCTATGAGACAGAAATCACGGCACCCTATTATGACTACAGGGTAAAGTATACGGCAAAGAAAGATACCGTTTATGCATTCTACCTCTACGAAGAGACTGCATCCCTGCCTTCGAAGCTCTTCCTTCACCTTCCGGAGCCCCAAAAACAGATTGCCTCGGTAACACTCATGCGGACTGGAGAACCGGTGGACTATACCACCGAATTTGGCGCACTGATCCTTCATCTGCCGCCGGAGTCAGCCGCAGGCGGAGAATATGCAGACTGTTTTGTTATACGATCTTAGCTGCTGATGGTATTCTGCGGCGAAAGGAGGCCAGGAGCACAACTTCATGCTCCCGACCTCCTTTTGCCGCGGTGTTTTCGCACACGCTAACTCCGCTTTTCTTCCAGTATTTTCTCTGCTTCTTCCCATATTGCGCCAAGCCGGGCTTCTTCTCTCTCGTCCTTTCCTCTGATCCCTATGTAAATCTTAATTGTTTGTATTGGTGTTGGATTTGAATTTTCCTTGCAAATACGTTGCTTCCGGGTGTTTTCCTTTTCAGCTTTTCTTTCTTATTTGCTCTCTTCTCTTTTGAAAAGCAGAGAAAACAGAGGGCAAACGGCAGATGGGACCGGGAGTGAAAAACCGGAAAATGAAAAGCAGAAGTACCCGGATTGTTAAGTCCTGATACTTCTGCTTGTGTTTTACTTTGTTCTATTTTCGGCTGGATTGTTTGACTGTTTTCAGCCGCACTTGAACAATTACTCCCGCTTTAATCCCGATACCCCTCAGGATTCATCGACTGCCATCTCCAGGAATCCGCACACATCTCCTCAATTCCCTTCTCAGCCCTCCAGCCAAGCTCTCTGCCAGCCTTAGCAGAATCGGAATAGCAGATAGCCACGTCCCCGTCTCTCCTAGGCTTAATCTCATACTTTAAAGTCTTGCCGCAGGCTTTCTCATATGCATGAAGAACATCCAGCACACTGTACCCCACGCCTGTGCCCAGGTTGTAAATGCTGACTCCGTCCTTATCAGCCAGCTTCTTCACTGCCTTTACGTGACCCTTTGCCAAATCCACCACATGGATATAATCTCGGACGCCAGTTCCGTCCGGGGTATCATAATCATCTCCGAATACATTAAGGCGCTCCAGCTTGCCCACGGCTACCTGCGCAATGTACGGCACCAGATTGTTGGGGATTCCCTTGGGATCTTCTCCAATCAAACCGCTCTCATGAGCCCCAATGGGATTAAAATACCGGAGAAGTACCACATTCCACTCTGGGTCTGCGGTATGTAAATCTGTAAGTATCTGCTCCAGCATGCCTTTGGTCCGCCCATAGGGATTGGTAATCTCACCCTTTGGGCAATTCTCTGTAATAGGAATCTCCGCAGGGTCTCCATAAACCGTTGCGGAGGAGCTGAACACAATGTCCTTCACTCCATGTTTTCTCATCTCGTCACAGAGAATCAAGGTTCCTGTAATATTGTTATGATAGTACTCCAGAGGCTTATGTACCGACTCTCCTACAGCCTTCAAACCGGCAAAATGAATCACTGACTCTATATCCTCCCTGTCAAATACATCTCTAAGAGCCGCCTGATCCAGAAGATCCACCTTATAGAATTTCACCTCTTTACCGGTAATTTTCTCAACCCGATCCAACGCTTTTTCGCTGGAATTATAAAGATTGTCCACCACTACCACGTCATAACCCGCATTCAGCAGTTCCACACATGTATGGCTGCCGATATAGCCGGCACCTCCAGTCACTAAAATCGCCATTGCCGCTCCTCCTTCAAGAACATATGATTATCTGCAACAAGGCGGAACAGGTCATCCCTGAATCCGCCTGCTATCAATAGTATAATGGTAAATCTTTCATAATACAATGCACAATCTTTTGAACTTTTGACACTTTTTATTGATTTTCTTTAAACCCTTTGCGTCTCAACCGTGCTTTGCAAATTCTGCCCGCATTTTCTCAATGGCCTTTTTCTCAATTCGACTTACATAAGAACGTGAGATCCCCAATTGTCCGGCAATCTCACGCTGGGTATATTCCTTGCCCTTATAAAGCCCGTAGCGCATGCCAAGCACCATTTTTTCCGTCTCTGTCAGGCAAGTTTCAAAAGCTTCGTAAAGCTCCTTTACATCCTGGCTTAATATCATCTGATCCAGAGTTTCCTTGTTATCCATCTCGATTACATCCAACAGACTTACCGTTTCCCCGTCCTTGTCTACTCCAATGGGTTCAAAAAGAGATACCTCTCTGGAATACTTTTTGCTAGCACGCAGGAGCATTAATATCTCATTTTCTACACATCTGGCTGCATAGGTGGCGAGCCTGGAACCTTTGTCTGCGTTGAATGTATTTACTGCCTTGATGAGGCCAATGGCGCCTACGGAAAGCAGATCTTCAGTGTCGTAATCAGAACCCTGGTACTTTTTAACCACGTGGGCGACCAGACGCATATTGTGTTCTATCAGCTTATCCCTAGCTGCCTGATCCCCTTTCTTCAGACGTTCCAGGCACTCCTTCTCTTCGGCTGCTGATAACGGTTTAAGAAAAGTCCTCAACGATAGCCACCCTGCATATTCTTAATCTTATTCTATGCGATGGCTGCTTGCCAAGTGCTTTTACAACTTTTTAGAAGCTGGTACTATTTTATTACAAACTTCATTTT
>ERZ773217.968-NODE-968-length-24613-cov-14.651315_pt1 | contig 24613 bp, 19 predicted proteins | sample MGYA00580995_ERZ773217 | MGnify/ENA primary metagenome ERZ773217 (study PRJEB29015, sample SAMEA2737772) | human gut metagenome | biome: human gut; feature: human-associated habitat; material: faeces | place: China | collected 2012 ...
TAAGGCGGGATGTTTTTGGCTGACGCCAGTCCAGCTTATCGAGGAGCATTGCCAGTTGCGAGCGGGTAATGGATATCTTACCGTCACGCACCGCAGGCCAGATAAACTGACCTTCCTCAAGGCGTTTGGTGAACAGGCACAGACCATCAGCATCAGCCCACAGGATTTTAATCATGTCTCCCCGTCGGCCACGGAAGATAAACAGGTGACCGGAGAAGGGGTTATCATCCAGCACATGCTGTATCTGCTCCCCCAGACCGTTGAAGGATTTACGCATATCAGTAACGCCGGCAACGAGCCAGATACGGGTACCTGATGGGAGTGAAATCATCGTCCCCTCCCGGTCAGCTCACGGATCAACACCGTGAGCAGCTCTGGTGAAGGATTTTCCAGCATCATTTTACCGTAATGGAATTCCACATGGCAGGAAGCTGCACAAGCAACTGATAATGCCTCCGGAGCAGGAGCATCTGTAGCACAGCGCGGGGTGTCGATAAGTTCCACTGGAACCAGAGTCGGAGAGGCCGGAAAAGATTGTGATACTGTAGGGCCTACAATAGTTGGAGGCATTCTACGAGAAATACGTCCTTCTCTTTGCCAGAGGCGTAGCCATTTAAAAATCAGGTTGTTATCAACGCCATGTTCCCGGGCCAGTTGTGCAACATTGGCATTTGGTTTCGAAGCCAGTTCAACCATATGAAGTTTAAATTCATTAGAAAATATCCGGCGGGTTCCGGAGCGCCAGTCTGTAGGTTTATCCATCAATAGAACTCCGTCTAATTTAGAAGGAGCTCTAATTTAGTCTGCAAGGAGCAGGTGTTACAGACGGCATTGGCTTTACGCTTACAGTTATTACTGAAACTACAACAACATTATCACTATCTTGTTGGGCATCAGCAAGCGAGGCAACAAGAAGATACGAACCTTGCTGGTTCAGTGCGCCAGAGTATTTATACAAAAACTGGAACACCAGTCAGGCAGGTTGGCCGACTGGGTCCGGGAGTTACTGTGCCGGAAAAGTAACTTTGTCGTGACTTGCGCTCTGGCAAACAAGCTGGCCAGAATAGCCTGGGCACTAACAACACGGCAGCAAACTTACGAAGCATAGTGAGAGTTATATCTGTTTAAACAATCACTCATCTGGTTTTGCGGATACTGATTATTGATGATACGAACGGCCCACCGGCCTGTTGAGGAACCTGTGAAACGGAAAGGCTCATTGAAGCCGTATATTTTCTTGAGGTTCATCAGGCGCGGAACTCATCGAGGCGCGGGAATAAAATCCCATTCAGACGCCGGATAGATTCAAGCAAGCCCACTTATCGTCAAAATCGGTGTTGCAAAAACGGGAGTGACCATAGAGTCCGTTTCCCAAACCGCCGTTTCCCAAACCGCCCCCTAAAAAACAAGCCGATGATCGTATTTAGCGATCATCGGCATTGTGGTGAAACTTAATCAGAATAACGTTCGGTTTGAATTGGCTGCAGTTTTTTTCTGCGTTTTGCTAACACTACGCTCTCCATTTTCTCCAGCGAAATGCCTTTTGTTTCCGGCAGGTAACGGCAGATAAAGAAGTAACTGAAGATGCAGCAGATGGCGAATATCCACATTGGAAATGCGCCGTGGAAATGCGAAAGTAAATACGGGTTTTCATTAATCATCGGGAAGAATTGCGAAACTAAAAAGTTTGCCATCCACATAAATCCGACCGAAATACTCATTCCCTGCGACCTCATCCGGTTAGGGAATATTTCAGAAATAAGCACCCATGCACCCACGCCCCAGGAAAGCGCGTAGAAAATCATAAAGAACAGCATACCGAATAGCGCGAAATAACCGGTTGCCTGGCTGTACAGCGCCCATGAGGTGAGCAACAAGCCGATGATGCTGCCAATAGTGCCTTTACGCATCAGCGACAAACGCCCCATCTTATCCATAATCATTGCGCCAATAATGGAACCGATAAGCTGAATCACGCCGATCCAGATTGTCTGGAACAGGGCCTCCTGGGCGCTATCGGTCACATCCTTAAGGACGATTGGCGCGTAATACATCATGACGTTAACCCCTGTTACCTGTTGCAGTATAGCGATCATGCAGCCCAGAATCAGGATGAAACGCACGTTCCCGTCGCGGTAATTAAGTTTTTGATGGGCGTTTAGTTGGTCGTTTTGCAGTGAGGTTTTTATATCGGCAAGAAGATGTCTGGCATGTTCTTCGTTGGATATTTTGGTCAGTATTTTTAGCGTCTCCTCCTCGCGACCAATCATCATCATCCAGCGGGGAGATTCCGGGATTAAAAAGACTAAAATACAGAACAAAATGCAGGGAATAATACCCGCAGCAAACATATAGCGCCAGCCAAGTTCAATGAGCCAGGTATCCGCTGCAATCGATGCTATTTTGTAGTTAACGTAGAAGATCAGAATCTGACCGAAAACGATAGCAAACTGCTGCATACTTAATGCTCTGCCGCGCATGTTTTTCGGTGAGACTTCAGACATATACATCGGTGATACTGTTGCCGCCAGGCCGACTGCCAGTCCACCGATAATGCGATAAATCACAAAATGGGTGAACGTGTAGGAGAGGGAGGTGCCCACTGCGGAAATAGTGAATAACAGCGCTGAAACCATCAATGATTTCTTGCGTCCAAAACGTTTGGATAAATATCCGGCGCTAAACGAACCAATAACGCACCCCACCACAACGCAGGAAACCGCCCAGCCGATCTCAGCAGGAGATAGATGAAAGTAGCTGGTCAGTGAACCAATCGCACCTGAAATAACAGCAGTATCGTAGCCAAATAATATTCCGCCCAGTGCGGCAATCGCGCAGATGCGTAATATGTAACCCGTATTATAACGACTATTTGATGTGAACATAGGTAGATTATCTCCAGAATAAACTTCATCTATATCTATCTGTTTGAATTTAGTGAACAAATAGACAAAGACAAATTCATCTTCTGTCGGTCATTGCCGTAGCTCTGCCGACGATCTTATAGCTATTGAGAACTCTTGTTTCACAACCTATGTTTTAATTTCAAAACGTTCAATAATGAAACTTGTGTTTTGTTATGGGTGTCACATTTCGAATTTCATAATCCTGGCGTTTTTTATCGTTAAGATGCTGCGTTTTGCGCAGCACCCTCCTGTATCTTGATGAATTTAATTGATTTTATTGCTTTCGTGACAGTGCCTGAACTCAATTTGTCAGGGGCTGTACTTTTTGTTCTTTCCTGGAACATCTCCATTTCGTGAACTTTTGCATGGAATTTTTCTTCTAATGAATGCAAAAATAAAATGAATAATTTCATTAGTGTGTTGTTTCCTCAACAGGCAAGGGAGGGATTATGTCTCAGAGAAGTAAGTACAATTCGGCCTATGTGTACGTCCTGTGTTGTATTGCGGCGCTGGCTGGATTGATGTTTGGTTATTCAACGGCGGTGATTACCGGGGTAGTATTGCCTTTACAGCAGTATTACCAACTGACGCCAACCGAGACCGGATGGGCCGTTTCCAGTATCGTGATTGGTTGTATCATCGGCGCGCTGGTCGGTGGAAAAATTGCCGATAAACTGGGGCGTAAACCTGCGCTTCTGATCATTGCGATCATTTTTATCGCTTCTTCCTTAGGGGCGGCGATGAGTGAATCGTTCATGATCTTCTCCCTTTCCCGCATTGTGTGTGGTTTTGCGGTTGGGATGGCCGGAACGGCATCCACCATGTATATGTCTGAACTGGCGCCTGCTGAAATTCGCGGCAAAGCGCTGGGCATTTACAATATTTCCGTGGTATCTGGCCAGGTTATCGTGTTTATAGTCAACTATCTGATAGCAAAAGGAATGCCTGCTGATGTGTTGGTTTCCCAGGGCTGGAAGACTATGCTTTTTGCCCAAGTGGTACCCTCCATTGCGATGTTAGCGATTACGCTTTTCCTACCCGAATCACCGGCATGGTGCGCCCGTAACAACCGCAGCGAAGCCCGTTCGATAAAGGTGCTTACCCGGATCTACAGTGGATTAACGGCCACAGATGTGGCCGCTATTTTTGACAGCATGAAAGAAACCGTACGTCCACAGGACAACGTCGCCGGGGGAGAACGCACCAACCTGAAAAGCTCGCCGGTGCTCCGCTATATTCTGTTGGTTGGATGCTGTATCGCCGTTTTGCAACAGTTCACAGGCGTTAACGTAATGAACTATTATGCGCCGCTGGTGTTGCAGAACAGCAGTACCGAAGTGGTTATGTTCCAGACCATTTTTATCGCGGTATGTAATGTGGTGGGCAGTTTTATCGGCATGATCCTGTTCGACCGCTATGGCCGTATACCGATTATGAAAATTGGTACCATCGGCTCAATTGTCGGCCTGTTGATCGCGTCATACGGTTTGTACACCCATGATACAGGCTACATTACCATCTTTGGCATCCTGTTTTTTATGCTGCTGTTTGCCGTCAGCTGGAGCGTTGGCGCATGGGTACTGATTTCTGAGGTTTTCCCTGAAAAGATAAAAGGTTTTGGGATGGGGCTGGCGGTGAGTCTGATGTGGATAGCCAACTTCCTCATCTCACTGTTGTTCCCGGTCATAAATGATAACGCCTGGCTGCAGGAGACCTTCGGCGGCGCTTTCTCGATGTGGATTTTTGTCGTCTTTAATTTGGTCTGCTATATCTTTATTTCTCGTTATGTGCCGGAAACAAAAGGGGTGCCGCTAACAGAAATTGAACGGCTGGCCGAGAACAAGCTGCGTGAAATTCAGGGGAAACGTCGCGATGTAATAGCCTGATACCTCTCCAATATTAGCGGAGAATATCCAGAGATATTCTCCGCTGGTTACACAACCTTTACTCCCTCCAGCGAGTGCGCACAGGATATACCCTGTTGAAACCTCCCCAGTGTTTACCACCTCTATGTAACTAATTGATCCATAATAATATCGGCAAATAGGGTAAGTCTTCTTCTGCATCATTATTTTATTGCGTATTCCTGGTGGGGGCCGTGCCGTAAATACGCTATATACAAAACAGGGAAATAATTTTAGAGAAGGTGGATAGCGATCTTATGAGCGTGTGTGGCGCAGAGTTGAATAATAAATATCCTCCGGCATAGCCGGAGGTTTTTCTGATGCGCCTGTAAGGCTCTCTTACCAGCCGCGTCCTAACAGGCGCATACGATCTGACATTTGCATCAAACTTCGTTACTTACGGCCCGTAAACGGGCTGCCCGTTTTATCCTCTTCAAGCTGGTGCTTTATGTATTCCCGTATCTTCGCCGTGTTCTTACCCACCGTATCGACATAGTACCCTCTGCACCAGAACTCCCTGTTCCTGTATTTGAATTTTAGATCCCCAAACTGCTCGTAAAGCATCAGACTACTTTTACCCTTCAGATACCCCATGAAGCTCGACACACTCATCTTCGGCGGGATCTCCAGAAGCATGTGAATATGATCTGCACAACATTCCGCTTCCAGAATTCGTACGTTTTTCCATTCACACAATTTTCTTAATATGCTGCCTACTGCCCTACGCTTCTCTCCATAGAACGCTTGTCTTCGGTATTTGGGCGCGAAAACTATGTGATATTTACAGTTCCATCGGGTGTGCGCTAAGCTCTTTTCGTCCCCCATTGGGACCCCCTTTTGATTTCTTGTTTGACACTTGCAGTTGCCAGACCGCAAGGTGTTTTAACAAATCAAAAGGGGTTTTAATAACTGGCTTAAAGCTGAAAGCTTTCCGGCCCCCCCAGCCTAGCTGGGGGGGGGCATAGACAAAAAAGCCAGCCGCAGAGGACGGCTGGCAAAGTACCACTCAACGAAGTGTTATCGCGGGTAGTCTGGTGAGTTAATCCACGCGTGGTTCTCTTCCCAGGTGAAACGCCATTTTCGTAGCGGGCCGGCCATCACGTTCAGATAGTAGTTATCGTAACCCGCGATGGTGGCAACCGGGTGGTAGCCTTTAGGTACTTTCACTACATCCCGGTTATAGACCGCCATACATTCATCCAGGCTGCGATCGTCGGTGTAGACGCGCTGTAAGCAGAATCCCTGAGGTGGATTGAAACGGTGATAGTATGTCTCTTCCAGATAGGTCTCCTGGCCTTCAACTGCCGTATCGTGCTTGTGTGCGGGCCAGGAGCTGGTATCGCCTTCATTAGTGTACACTTCAACGACTAGCAGGCTGTCGGCGAGCTGGCTATCAGGAAGGATGTTATGCACCAGGCGCTGATTGCGCCCTTTTCCCCGATGCTCTACCCCGACCTCTTGTGGCGAGATCAGACGTACTGGAAGCTCTCCGAATCCCGGCGCGCTGCATACGGCCAGCTCAAGGTCGGTTTCGGCTGTCACTTTCGCCTCCGTATGATGGGGGAGGTAAACCGAATAAGCTGGAATGCGTTCAAACGGACTCATGCGCTGACCAATCCGATAGAAAAAACTGTCGGCGGCCTTAACGCTGGCCAGCCCGGCAACCAGCACCAGACAGCGTTCACGCTCATCGGACGGCAGGGTTATCGACTCTCCAGCCTTCAACTGCCAGACATCAAAACCGACATACTCCCAGCCTGCATTTTGAGGGGAAATGTGTTGGATATTTCCCGACTCAGAGGTACAGGTACTCAGCAAGTTGGCCATAATCTTCTCCTTCCTGAAAGCGTATTAACCGAGAGTTGGCATACTGAACTCCGATACGATCTGCTGTCCGTTCGGCCAACGCGAGGTAACGGTTTTCATCCGGGTATAGAAGCGCACGCCATCCGGCCCATGGACGTTCAGGGCGCCAAACACCGAGCGCTTCCAGCCGCCAAAAGAGTGAAATGCCATCGGAACCGGAACTGGAATATTAATACCGACCATCCCGGCTTCAACCGACTGGGCGAATTCGCGCGCATAGTGACCGTTGGTGGTGAAAATCACGCTGCCGTTGCCGAATTCATGGGAGTTTACCGTGCTAATGGCGGTGGCATAATCCGGGACGCGCACAATTCCGAGAACCGGGCCAAAAATTTCTTCACGCCAGATGGTCATCTCAGGCGTGACGTTATCAAACAGAGTGCCGCCGACATAAAAGCCTTCAGGATATCCCGCCACGCTATAGTTGCGGCCATCCATGACCAGAGTTGCTCCCTCGCTAACCCCTTTGTCGATGTAACCCAACACTTTCTGTTGATGAGCACGTGAAACAACCGGGCCCATTTCATTTTCATCTTTGCCGCGCAGCTCTCCCGGGCCGATACGTAGCGCCGCAATCAGCGGTTTCAGGCGTTCGATCAGACGGTCCGCCGTTTCATCGCCCACCGCGACCACTACCGGCAGCGCCATACAGCGTTCGCCCGCGGAACCAAATGCTCCGCCCATAATGGCGTTGACGGTGGCGTCCAGATCTGCATCCGGCATGACGATTGCGTGATTTTTGGCGGCCCCGAAGGCCTGTACGCGTTTGCCATGGGCGCTGGCGGTGGTATAGATATGTTCCGCGACGGCGGAGGAACCGACAAAGCTGACGGCCTGTACGCGAGGGTCGCTGGTCAACAGGCTAGCCGCCTCATTGCCACAGTGAACAACGTTAAACACGCCGTCCGGCAGGCCAGCCTCCTGCAGAAGCTGCGCCATACGTAACGATGCGGACGGCACCAGTGCGGGCGGCTTCAGGACGAAGGTATTGCCGCAAGCCAGAGCAACCGGGAACATCCACATAGGCACCATTGCCGGGAAGTTAAACGGTGTGATGCCTGCCACAACCCCAAGCGGCTGCATTAATGAAAAGCTGTCAACGCCTGAGCCGACGTTAAAGGAGTACTCTCCTTTGCTGAGATGCGGGATCCCGCAGGCAAATTCGACAACCTCTATGCCGCGCGTCAGTTCGCCAAGCGCATCTGACCAGACCTTGCCATGCTCGCTGACGATCAGCGCCGCCAGTTCGTCCCGATGCTTTTCCAGTAATACTTTGAATTCAAAAAGGATACGTGCCCGGCGTAGCGGAGTCATTTTACTCCATGCCGGAAAAGCCTCATGTGCGCTTTGAATTGCCGCCAGCATCTCCTCTCGGGTGCTCTGGGTGACCTGACGAATTACTTTACCGGTGGCCGGATTAGCCACCGGTAGCGTCTCGCCGCTGCTGCTCAGTGTCGTTTTACCATGAATAAAATTGCCGACTGTTTCCATCTCTTTTTTATCCTCTTAAACCGATGTTGACGACGTTCTGACTGAGCGGTCACAGGAAAGCCTGGTTATCTTCAGCCTAAAACGCATACCGTATTCAATGTAAATTTTAGGATTAAAAATTTCAAATCTATTTTTATGAAATTTTATTTTGAAAATTTGACGACTGATTTTTATACGAGGGTATGTGCAGTAAGAAATCAAAAATCCAATTAACTTATTGATTTTTATTGTTTTTATTTGGTGTGATATCAATGGTTGTTTGTTGTGATGAGGAAAGATTTGGAAAAAATTATGATCTATATAGCATTTTTGTTTCATTTGGTGTAGTATAAAAATTCAAATTTCAGGGGTGTTTCGGCACCACAGTTTCGGATATTGGAGGGTAAATCATGCGCTTGTGCTTCTGTCCTTCAGAACGAGAGAATAAGCCCCAGTTGGCGTATGTGAGTCAGGTCAGTGAGAGCAATGGTCCGTATGTCCGGTTCATGCATATGCACCCACAGACCGTTGAACTGATTCTTATCACCGAAGGAGACGGGGAGTATTTCATTGGCGATCGCATCTACCCGGTTCGTAAAGGCGACCTGGTCATTTATAACAGCCAGGTGGTGCATGATGAGTATCTGGAAAGCGGGCGGCCAATTGGCACTATTTGTTGTGGGATTAACAATATTTCGTGTCCGGGTCTACGTGAGAATGCGCTAATACCGGATGATATTGTGCCGGTTATTCCACTGTATCACCATTATGCGACGGTGGAAAAACTGATGAGCTCCGTGTTTACCGTTATTAATCAGCATGCGGTGGAAGGGCCAGCAATGGCGCAGCTATTGACCCAGGTAGTACTCAAATACATTGAGGGAAATGTCTTATTGCGCACAGGTAACGATGCCATACAGCGCCATGAAAATTTACTTGATTCAATAAAATCCTATATTGATCGCAATTTCTATGAGCCAATTCGGCTGGATACACTGGCGACGAAATTTAATGTCAGTCCTTATTATGTTTCCCATGAATTTAAACGCCGCTATGGTTATTCACCGATGGATTACCTGATAAAACGTAGGCTGGGGGAGGCTCAATCGTTACTAACCACGGATAAAGGCGGGCGCGAAAAGATCACCTCTATTGCCTATCGTGTTGGCTTTAGCAACCTTAGTCATTTTCAGAATTACTTCAAAAATAAAGTGGGGAAAACACCCGGTCAATATCGCAAGGACTATCGTAAAGCTAATTATTTATTATTTGAATATTAATGCTTGCTAAAATTTAATCGTCATGAGAATGGTCGCAATACTGCGGCCATTTTTTATTGTTATTCCTAAACCACCTCCTAGGGAGGTGGTGATTGATCCTGTAAGGCTATAGCCTGAAGAATGCCCATGTCGGAATATCTCTGCTTACTCACCACAAGTAAAAGGAGACAAACTGACATGGGACTTTATAGAAGTTTATCACATGTATATTGGCGTTGCAAATATCACATAGTCTGGACGCCAAAGTACCGCTTTAGGATCCTGAGGGATAAATTGGGCAAGGAGCTGTACAGAACCATCTATATACTTTGCGGAATAAAAGATTGCTAAATGTACAGCCAGATCATGTGCATCTTGTCGTAATAGTGCCGCCAAAAATCTCAATATCTACTCTGATGGGGCACCTGAAAGGTCGCAGTGCAATCAGGCTCTACAATCGATTCCCGCATATCAGGAAGAAGTTATGGGGAAACCATTTTTGGTCGCGGGGTTACTTTGTCGATACGGTAGGCGTGAACGAAGAAATTATCAGACGATATGTGAGGCATCAGGAAAAGATGGAACAAACACATGAACAGCAGATGGAGTTGCTAGAGTAGAAAACGGAATATGACATTCGCCCCCCTTATAGGGGGCATTCTGAAAAGCCACCTCCTCAGGAGGTGGTCTTTTACTTGTCGGTATATTTTATGCGTTTATCTATAGCGCGAAAAGTCTGGCAATATCATTAAAGAGTGATGATTTTTTTGTGATACCTGACGCATTTATCCCACTTCTTCAACCAGGATAGATAAAGTTTTTCAGGCTACAAAAAGTAATATGTTGTCCATCAAAGGTTAATTCGCATCGCGGTATGCAGTAAAAGCGTTTCATTAAGTGGGAGCCAGCAACATGTACAATGTAAAAAAGAGCATTAAGTTGGGGATTGCGCCTATCGGTTGGCGCAATGATGATATTCCTGAGATTGGTAAAGAAAATACATATAAACAAATACTTAGTGATGCCGCGCTCACCGGTTTTTCCGGGACGGAAGTTGGCGGTTGTTATCCGCAGGATCCTGCTGAGTTAAATAAAGAGTTAATGCTTCGCGGCCTGGAAATACCAGGCCAGTGGTTTTCTTCCTTTATTATTCGCGATGGTATTGCATCTGCGATGAATGCTTTTGAACAGCATTGTGCTTATTTGCAGGCAATACATGCATATGTCGCCGTTGTTTCTGAACAAACTTATAGTATTCAAGGTATTATCGATAAGTGCGTTTATACAGAGAAGCCTAACTTCAGCGACAGTGAATGGCAGCTTTTATGCGAAGGACTTAATGCGCTTGGGAAGATTGCCAATGCGCACGGGCTGAAGCTCGCTTTCCATCATCATATGGGTACCGGTGTGCAGACTCTGCCGGAAGTGGATCGACTCATGGAGAATACCGATCCGCAATTTGTACATCTGCTGTTTGATACCGGGCATATATATGTTTCTGACGGCGATGTCATGCCGCTACTGAGTAAACATTTTGATCGTATTAAACACGTTCATTTTAAAGATGTGCGTAATGAAAAACTCAAAGCATGTCGCCTCGCGAAGAAATCATTCCTCAATTCTTTCCTTGATGGTGTGTTTACCGTCCCCGGCGATGGAAATATTGATTTTAAATCCGTATTAGCTTATCTGGTCGGGCATCAATATTCTGGCTGGATTGTTGTTGAGGCCGAGCAGGATCCTAAGAAATATAACCCATTGGAATATGCGCAAAAAGGTAAAAAGCATATTGATGAGTTACTGAAAAATTATCTTTAATTGAAAAGGAAACAGAAAATGACTTTAAAAGCAGGTATTGTAGGTATCGGCATGATCGGCTCCGATCACTTAAGACGTCTGGCCAACACCGTGTCGGGTGTAGAGGTTGTTGCCGTATGTGATATCGTCGCGGGTAGGGCGCAGGCGGCGCTGGATAAGTATGCGATCGAAGCCAAAGATTATAATGACTATCACGATCTGATTAATGATAAAGACGTTGAAGTGGTCATCATTACCGCATCAAATGAGGCGCACGCCGATGTGGCCGTTGCCGCGCTAAATGCTAACAAATATGTTTTCTGCGAAAAACCGTTAGCGGTGACGGCTGCGGATTGTCAGCGTGTGATTGAAGCAGAGCAGAAAAATGGTAAGCGCATGGTGCAGATTGGTTTTATGCGCCGCTACGACAAAGGTTACGTTCAGCTGAAAAATATTATCGACAGCGGCGAAATCGGTCAGCCATTAATGGTTCATGGACGTCATTACAATGCCAGCACGGTGCCAGAATACAAAACGCCACAGGCTATCTATGAAACATTGATTCATGAAATTGACATTATGCACTGGCTGCTTAACGAAGATTATAAAACCGTTAAGGTTTACTTCCCGCGTCAGTCCAGCCTGGTGACCACTCTGCGTGATCCGCAGCTGGTTGTAATGGAAACCACCTCCGGCATCAATATTGTGGTTGAAGTATTTGTGAACTGCCAGTATGGCTACGACATTCACTGCGATGTTACCGGCGAGAAAGGAATGGCGGAGCTGCCAACCGTCGCCAGCGCTGCGGTACGGAAAGCGGCGAAGTATAGCACCGACATCCTGGTTGACTGGAAACAGCGCTTTATTGATGCCTACGACATTGAGTTCCAGGATTTCTTCGATCGCCTGAACGCAGGATTGCCGCCAGCAGGCCCAACGTCATGGGATGGTTATCTGGCTGCGGTTACCGCTGATGCCTGCGTGAAGTCTCAGGAAACAGGGAATACCGAGATTGTTGAATTACCCTCAAAACCTGATTTCTACAAATAAACCTTCTGCGTATTAAAACCTTCTGCCGGATAGCGATGCTTAAGCGTCCTATCCGGCATATCACAATTTATTATCTTCTTTTATCCGGAACTTCCCTATGAAAGGCAGACTCATCTCTTCCGATCCGTATCGTCAGCAATTCCTTGTTGAGCGTGCGGTCTCTTTTTCGCATCGTCAGCGTGATTGCAGTGAATTAATCAGCGTCTTACCGCGCCACACGTTACAGCAGATTGACGGATTCGGCGGCAGCTTTACCGAAGGTGCGGGCGTGGTATTCAACAGCATGAGCGAAAAGACGAAGGCGCAATTTCTTTCCCTTTATTTTTCTGATCAGGAACATAATTACACTCTGGCGCGGATGCCAATTCAGAGCTGTGATTTTTCCCTGGGCAATTACGCGTATGTCGATTCCAGCGCTGACCTGCAGCAGGGACGGCTCTCCTTTTCCCGCGATGAAGCGCATTTAATACCGCTGATTTCCGGGGCGTTGCGGTTAAATCCACACATGAAGCTGATGGCTTCGCCGTGGAGTCCGCCGGCGTTTATGAAAACTAATAACGATATGAACGGTGGCGGCAAGCTGCGGCGCGAATGCTACGCCGACTGGGCCGATATCATTATCAACTACCTGCTGGAATACCGCCGCCACGGCATTAATGTGCAGGCGCTCTCCGTGCAGAATGAGCCGGTGGCGGTAAAAACCTGGGACTCCTGTCTGTATAGCGTGGAAGAGGAGACAGCCTTTGCCGTGCAGTATCTGCGTCCGCGCCTCGCCCGGCAGGGTATGGATGAGATGGAGATCTATATCTGGGATCACGATAAAGATGGCCTGGTAGACTGGGCTGAACGCGCCTTTGCTGACGAAGCTAATTATAAGGGAATTAACGGGCTGGCATTCCACTGGTATACCGGCGACCATTTTTCGCAAATACAGTATCTGGCCCAGTGCCTGCCGGATAAAAAACTCCTGTTTTCCGAAGGCTGTGTGCCAATGGAGAGCGATGCCGGTAGCCAGATTCGCCACTGGCATACCTATCTCCATGACATGATTGGTAATTTCAAATCGGGTTGTAGCGGGTTTATCGACTGGAATCTGCTGTTGAACAGTGAGGGTGGGCCGAATCATCAGGGTAATCTGTGTGAAGCGCCCATTCAATACGATGCGCAAAACGACGTGCTGCGGCGTAACCACTCCTGGTATGGTATTGGCCACTTCTGCCGCTATGTGCGTCCGGGGGCGAGGGTCATGCTTTCTTCAAGTTACGATAATCTTCTGGAAGAGGTGGGATTTGTGAATCCCGACGGCGAGCGTGTGCTGGTGGTGTATAACCGCGATGTCCAGGAAAGGCGTTGCCGGGTGCTGGATGGCGATAAAGAGATCGCGTTAACGCTGCCGCCGTCAGGCGCCAGTACGTTGCTATGGCGGCAGGAGTCGATCTGAATGATGAAGCTGGGATTTAATGAAGCGACCTGTATGCGAAACTCCACGCTGGCACAGGATGTTGTGTTGGCGGAACGTTTTGGCTATGACTACATTGAAATCCGTCTGGATATGTTGCAGGAGTGGTTGCAGAAACATACGTTAAGCGAGCTGGCAGACATTTTCGCCGTCGGCCATCTTAAGCCCTGGGGCTACAATTCGCTGGAAGACATTACGTTTTGTGATAGCGAAAGCTGGGCGGAGAAACGGCGGCAGTTGGCTTTCGCCTGCCATGCTGGCTCAGTGGTGGGGGGGGATTGTCTGGTTGTGGTGCCCACCATTCGTCAGGGGGGAAATTTTCCGCCAGGGGAAACGGTGAAAGATTCAGTGAAGCGTCTGCGCGAGATGGCGGCAGTGGCGGAAGAAAGCCAGATGCGGCTGGCCTTTGAGCCGATCGGTTCCGCAGGATGCTGTGTGCGCAGTCTTGCCATGGCGATGGAGATCGTAGATGCGGTCGATCGCAGTAACGTCGGGCTGGTCGTCGATGCCTTTAATCTTTACCTGCACGATCAATGGCGGGATCTGACCACGCTTCGCCAGATCCCTGTGGAAAAGATCTTCGTTTACCATATTGATGACGCCGATAATCTGCCGCTGGCAACGCTGGAGCATTGCCATCGTCTGTTTCCTGGCAACGGCGTGATCCCACTGCATGAGATCACGCATGAGCTAGTGCAGAAGGGCTATGAGGGGATCTGTTCGCTGGAACTGTTTAACCCTGGCTACTGGCAGATGGCGGCCAGCGAAGTCTTTGCGATAGGGGCGGAAAAGACTCGCCCCTTCTTAGCAGCTTAATGTTGCCGCAGCAGGAGATGGACAACCGCCGCGCCCAGCAGCGCGCAGGCCGCGGCCAGAAGAAAGACCTGCTGATAGCCGATAAACGGCGTCAGCAGGCCCGCTATTGGTCCGGTAAATCCGTAGGCCAGATCCTGAAACGCTGACCAGACGCCGAGGGCCGTACCACGAATCTCCGGTGGCACTCTGCGCACAACCTCTACGCCCAGCGATGGGAACATCAGCGAACAGCCGCAGCCGGTAATCGCCGCGCCAATCAGCGCAGCGCCTGCTGACGGAGCGGACCACATTACCGCCAGTCCGGTCCCCTCTACCAGTAGTGAAAAGGTTGCGACCGTGGCGCCGCCGTAACGGTCGGGAAATTTGGCGCAGAAAAAGCGGACAGCGATAAACGCAATGCCAAATAGCGTCATCGCAAAACCGGTGTTATCCCAGTGACGCTCGTTGAACCAGAGGGCGGTAAACGCGCTTAGGGTGGCAAAACCAATGCCCTGGAGCACAAGCCCTGTTCCGGGCCGCCACACCAGGCCGACTACCCGTAGCACTGGCACGCGGGGACGGGCTGTTGGGATATTCCCCGGAATGCCATAGATGACTCCTCTGGCGATGATCGGCAACAGCACGACGAGGAGCGCCGGAAGCGCCAGGCCGGCCCTGGCGTAAAGCGACAGCCCCAGCGGCGCGCCGATAGCCAGCGCACCGTAGGTCGCCATGCCGTTCCAGGAAATAACCTGACCCGCGTGGGTCGAGCCCGCCAGCCACATCCCCCAGGTTAAATTACCGGTCAAAATGAAACTTTCACCGATGCCCAGCAGCACACGACCAACAATCAGTATGGCCCATGCGAGCAGCGGAACCGGGTGAGCGATTAGACTGACCAGCATCAGCAGACCTGATGCGGCGCAGTAGAACTGACCGGTGATAACCGTCCGACGTCCGCCTGACGTGTCGGCTTTTCGACCCGCGGCGCCCCGGGTAAGCAAGGTGGCGATAAACTGGCTGCCTACCGCGATACCGATCAACAGATCGCTCAGATGCAACTGCTGCTGAACGTACAGCGGCAGCATGACTAACGGGATGCCAATAGTCAGATAGTTGAGAAACATCGCGGCGCTGATGCGAAACAGCGTGATCGATGTGGAATGTTGTGTGAGAGCTGGCATGGAATCGTCCTTGATCGATAGGAATTAAAATCCCCAAAAGACTAAAAAAAACACCACAAAACGGATATTACTTCTACATCCTTTGCGCACCATATAAACGAAAATGACGATTAAACAGGATGACTCTGATTGATACAGAGTATAAATGGCGATTTTTTGCTCCGTTCCCCAAAAAATGGACACAACTTCACCTCTGCGGCTCTCAGCCGCACACCCGCTGTCGTGCCAGTGGCTCATGCATCATGACCAGCTCTGCCAGTCGGTAGCCACGCTTCAGGCCCGTAAAACGCATCTGACTCCCGCACAGAATGCACTTCAGCGGGTCAACCTTCAGTAACCGCTGATACATCCCTCTCCACCTGATTTGCATCGCCGTTTTTCGCACCGTCTCCGTTATGGCATACACAACCTCTTCCAGTAACGGGCGCTTCACCGGACTCAGGAACCCGTAGTACCTCACCATCCGGAATCCCTTATCCGCCACATGCCAGGAGAACCTTTCCATGAACTCATCACCGCTCATCACAAGGTATTCTTCCCGTTTTGTCCGGTGACTGTTGTAACGCAGGCCAGTTTCATCCTGACCTGCATAATGCTCCAGACGACTCATCGGAACCGGCGGCTTTTTGAGGTAAGAGCCAGAGTACACCGCCACGTGGGTGGCGTTATCCATTACCCTGGAGACGTTGACATTCCAGCCCCGGCAGTGATGTGTGTCCAGGAGGCGATTCCAGTCCCGTTTGCTGTTTCCTTCCGCGGTCAGCTCATCCGGTATCACCAGGTCAGGGTATTTTCGTGACAGTAACCGAGTTATCCGGTAACGCCACATACTCATCACCTTACGGGCGTAAAAATGAAGATTTTTCCAGGTGTGACCTGATGTCACACCACCGGCAGTTGTCGATAAATGGATATGCGGATGCCACTGCTGGTCTCGTCCCCAGGTGTGGATTACCGTGAATATTCCCGGCTACACATCTGCCTGGCGGCAGATTTCCAGTATCACATCCGCTGCGATATGGCTCATCTCTGCCAGTAACCACCGGTTGTGGAACACCAGGGACCAGTACTGGCACGGAAGCGTGAACACAATATGCTGCCACGGGCAGTCGGGGACCAGACTCAGCAGATACTGTATCCACTGTGCGCCTGCTTTTACTCCGCAGTGCGGACAGGAACGGCTTTTACACCGGAAGCAGACCTTCTTTGTGTGGCAACAGTCCGGTGACGAACAGCACCATTGCGTGTACCCCATCAGCGTGGTCCCACAGGCCATGATTTTTGTCACTGACTCAATCACCACCGGACGCACGGAACCTTCCGGCTGTTTCTCCAGCCAGTTAAGCCAGCGGTTACCATGCTGAAAAATGTCGGCAAAACGGGGAAGCATGAATTACGCAGGGGGAAGATGTGAGGTGCCGCACAGCGGACAGATAAAGGGATGTATCGTGCACACGGACAGAAAATTTTTCCATGACATGGGGAGCATGGTGACATTACCGTCGGGCTCACCGACTATCCATACGGTTGTTTCATAATTGCCGCTGGCATCTTCTTCAAACAGGCACGGAATATCTTTCTCCATACAGTAATCGGCAGCGCTGGCGAAGTCGGGAAAAAACAGCCCGGCTTCATTATCTGTTCCTCCGGAGCAGGGGATCACCCGCCATCGCAACAGGGGAGCTGAGCGGGTGGATTGTCTGCTGGATTTTTGTTTGCGAGGTTTAGCTGAACGGGCCATATAACTACCTGAAAGACAATGATATTGTCTGTTTTTATAACGGTAATATCAGGTCATGACAAGCCGCAGCCGCCAGGCTGCCTACTCGAACACGCCCCTTGTCCGATGCAGACACGGGGCGTGATGAGGCAGGCATTAACGTGCCGGGCGGTATTCGCGCCAGTAGTCAATAAGCATGCGGTATTTTTGTTTCACCGTTGCGATGAGCTGTTCATCGTTAAGCTGGCCGCCTAACCACTGGCGTGACGGTTCGCCAAAGATGGTCCGGCCGACGGCGAAACCTTTCACCCAGGGCATATCCGCTGCTGCGGCGAATCCTGACTTCAACTCGCTTTCCGGTGCGTCCAGGCCAAGTATCAATATACCGCGACATTCAGGGTCATAATGCTCAATATGCTGGCTGATTTCTCGCCAACGATCTGGGCTTAACGGCGGCAGTTTCCACCAGTCCGGCAGGATCCCCAGTTGATAAAAACGTTCCACAATCTGAGGATAGTATTGCTCATTTTGGTCTGCCGTATCGCGCGGCAAGATGACTTCCAGCAGCAGATCGTGACCAGACTGGCAGCAGGCGCGGTAAACCTCGTCAATGAGCGCCTCTTGTTCAAGACGTACCGACTCTGCATCGAGTGGATGATAGAAGACCAGACATTTCACGACGTGCTCTTGCGGCCAGCTGACAAGCTGAGAGCCAATATCGCCATGTTCCAGCTTCAGCGGATACGAACCGGGCATCTCAACCGGTCGGCCAATCCACCATCCCTGGCCGGTCACGTCGTTAAGCGCCTGCTGACCAAAGGTGGTATCGGCAAGGATGCCGCTATTATTCTGTAAACCGGCCTCAAGCGCCGCCTGACGCGCCCCTTCCAGCAGTAGCATCTTCAGAGGGGGGATCGCGGATTCACTGGCGCCGACTTCATTTGCGATATCCACCAGTTGCTTGCGATGGTCGAAGGCGAATACGCACAGCTCCGGCCAGTGCTGTTTACGGGTTGTGACCCGATGAAGGTGATTCAGCCGCGGGTCTTTGTCTGGCCGGGTGATGGATTGTTCACGCGCGAGGTAGTCGTCCAGCTCTTTTTTGGTTGGCATGGCGGGGGCACAACCGTGGCGCGATACCACTAACGCGCCGCAGGCGTTTGCATAACGGCAGGCTTGCTCCCAGCTTTCATCGTTCAGGTATCCCCGCAGCAGTCCTGACATAAAGGCATCGCCCGCGCCCAGAACGTTCAGAACGTCTACGCGAACGCCGCTATGTATCTTCACCTGCGACCAGTCATCGGCAATGTTGCCTTCAAAGACTGAGCAGCCCAGCGCGCCGCGTTTGCACACCAGTACGGCTTGGGTCAACTGACGGACGCGCCGCAGGGCGGTCAGCGTGTCGGTACTGCCGCCGGCGATATGGAATTCTTCTTCGGTCCCAACGATCAGATCGAAATGGCGCAATACCTGCTGGAGCTGTTCGGTAACCTGTGATGAGGCGATGAAACGCGTTTCACCGTCTCCTAGCGACGTCAGGCCCCACAGTACGGGGCGGTAGTCGATATCCAGCACCCGCCGCAGCCCGTGTTTTTGCGCATACTCCAGTGCTTTAAGAACGGCGGCGCGCGTATTGGGGTGAGAAAGATGGGTACCAGTGACGGCTAATGCGCGTGAAGAAGCGATGTAATCTTCGCGGATATCCTCGGGTGTTAGCGCCATGTCCGCGCAGTTATCGCGGTAGAAGATCAGAGGAAAGGTGTCCTGATCTTTAATGCCGAGGATCACCAGCGCGGTCAGACGATCGCGATCCGACAGCAGGCACTGCGTATCCACACCAACGCGGTTTAATTCTTCACGAACGAAACGTCCCATATGCTCATCGCCGACGCGGGCCAGCATAGCGGAACGTAATCCCTGAATGGCCGTGCCGTAGGCAACATTGCCTGACGATCCCCCTAAATATTTAGCGAAAGTCGTCATATCCTCCAGCCGCGACCCGATTTGTTGACCATACAAATCAACAGCGACTCGTCCCAGACAGATAACGTCCAGCGGCTTTTGCTCACTACTGACTGCTTTATTCATTGACATATCCCCTAACAGAAGACGGTGTTATTTTTGCTTATACTAAGGTTTGGTGATTTCATTTTCAATAAAAATGGAATGACGTTTTCATTTATTGTTTGAATAAGATCACAGAAATGGCATTTCCGGGCAACGGGCATGATCGTTTTTTGTTGTGTTTTTTGTTTTAATTGGTTGATTATAAATGTTTTATTTTTTAAAAGCGCATGGAAGATAAATTTCAGTTTCATGAAAAATACGCCTGAATGTCGAAATTTTTTTACCGTTTTTTGATCTCCTTCCCATAAACGAAATGTAAATTCCATATAATTGTGAGAACGGAAATTTTGATCCTATGATAAGTCTCTGTGTTTTTGGGGCTGAAGCGATGCATAAGCAGGCAACGACAGCCGAACGGTTGATAAAAGCAGGTGGGGTACATGAAAACAATCAGGTTGACCATGGCGCAGGCTTTGGTGCGCTTTCTTGATAATCAGTACATCGACGTAGACGGCAGCGAAATCAAATTTGTAAAAGGGATTTTCGCCATTTTTGGCCACGGGAACGTCGTTGGATTGGGGCAAGCGCTGGAAGAGGACTGTGGCCAACTTAGCGTTCATCAAGGGCGTAACGAACAGGGAATGGCGCATATCGCGACGGGATTTGCCCGCCAGATGCGTCGCCATCAGATTTATGCCTGCACCTCCTCAGTGGGGCCAGGGGCCGCCAATATGATCACCGCAGCGGCGACCGCGACGGCTAACCGTATTCCACTGCTTTTGCTGCCGGGAGATGTGTACGCATCTCGTCAACCCGACCCGGTTTTGCAACAGGTTGAACAAGAACACGATCTGACGCTGAGCACCAATGACGCTTTCCGTGCAGTTAGCCGCTACTGGGATCGCATTACGCGTCCGGAACAGCTAATGAGCGCCTGTATCAGCGCGATGCGGGTGTTAACCGATCCGGCGGATACGGGGGCCGTGACGCTTTGCCTGCCACAGGATGTGCAGGGTGAAGCCTGGGATTATCCGGATTATTTTTTCGCTCGCCGGGTCTATCGTCTTGAGCGTCACGCGCCGACGGAGCCGATGCTGAACGAGGCGGTTGCGCTGATTCGCCGCCACCAGCGGCCGCTGATCGTTTGCGGTGGGGGCGTGAAGTATTCGCAGGCTGAAGAGGCGCTGCTGAGATTTGCCGAACGCTGTCATCTGCCGATTGCTGAAACCCAGGCTGGCAAGGGAGCGCTCAGTTCTGCACACCCGTTGAATGTCGGCGGGATTGGCGAAACCGGTTCACTGGCGGCGAATCTGCTGGCGCAGGAGGCCGATCTGATTATCGGTGTGGGGACGCGCTATACCGATTTCACCACCTCCTCAAAGTGGATCTTCCAGAATCCCGACGTGCGCTACTTAAATATCAACGTTAGCCGCTTTGATGTCTTCAAGCTGGATGGCGTACAGATGCAGGGTGACGCTCGCGTCGCCCTGACGCAGCTTAGCGAACGGCTGGCCCAGGAGCATTATGCTTCGCAATGGGGTGAGACTATTCACCGCGTCCGCTCGCAATATATGGCGGAAGTTGAGCGCGTCTATGCTGTGGAATATAGCGGAGAGGGCTTCAAACCTGAAATTGAGGATCATATGGATACTCAAAAGGTGTTTGAAGAGTTTAATGAGATTACGCGATCGTGGCTGACCCAGACGCGCGTGTTGGGCGTGCTTAACCGGATGTTGCCGGAAAACGCGCTGGTGGTGGCGGCGGCGGGCAGCCTGCCGGGCGACCTCCAGCGTGTCTGGCAAAGCCGCGGAGAGAATGATTACCACGTCGAGTACGGCTACTCCTGTATGGGCTACGAAGTCAATGCCGCATTGGGGGCCAAACTGGCGCAGCCGGAGCGCGAGGTGTACAGCTTCGTGGGCGACGGTTCGTTCATGATGCTGCACTCTGAGTTGGTCACTTCCGTCCAGATGGGGAAAAAGATTACCGTCATTTTGCTCGATAACATGACCAACGGCTGTATCAATAATCTGCAAATGGAACACGGTATGGACAGTTACTTCACCGAGTTTCGTTTCCATCAGCAGGAGAGCGGTCGTCAGGAAGGCGGGTTTATCCCGGTCGATTTCGCTCGCATCGCTGAAGGGTATGGCTGTAAAAGCTATCGCGTCACCACCATTGAACAACTGCATGAAGCGTTGGAAGATGCTCGTAAACAGGCCGTGAGCACGCTGATAGACATAAAAGTGCTTCCCAAAACGATGGTGCATAAGTACCTGAGCTGGTGGCGCGTTGGCGGGGCGCAGGTATCCCGTAGCGAACGTATCCAGGCGGTAGCGCGTATGCTTGAGGAACATATCGGACAGGCCCGGCAGTACTGATTAATTTGCCGTCGTTCAGGTTGCAGAAGTGTGGTTATTGTTCTGCAACCTGAACGATACAGCGTCAACGCATTGTTTTCTTTTCAGAACGGCAAAATAAAACGATCCGTTTTTCGCAGAATTACGGATGCTTTTCTTTTGCGGTTTTAAATTTACTATTCATGAGATTAAGAGGTACGAATGAAAAAGCTTCGATGTGGTGTTATTGGCCTTGGTCGGGTAGGTAAAATGCATGTTGAAAATATGTATTTACTGCCTCAATTAGATATTATCTGCGCCGCCGATTATTTTATTGAGGAGATGAGCGATTGGCTTTATTCGGTAAATATAACTTCAGGGTATAAAAATTATCAGGAACTTTTACAGCGTGATGATATAGAGGCAGTTTTTATTTTCACCTCAACGGATATGCACGAAGAGATCGTCACGGCGGCAGCGCAGGCGGGGAAGCACATTTTTTGTGAAAAACCGCTCAGCATGAATGAAGATGAGCAGGCCTCAATGGCGGTGCTGAGAAAAGTGAAAGAGAAGGGGGTGACGCTGCAGGTTGCCTTTAATCGCCGTTTTGATCCTCAGTTTCACGAGGTCTTTGAGCTGGTGCGCAGCGGCAAGATTGGTCGGCCCCAGATGATAAAAATCACCTCCCGCGATCCGGACCTGCTACCCCATGATCTGATCAAACGTATTGGCGGTCTGATTTTTGACTTCACCATGCATGACTTTGATATGGCTCGTTTTATGATGCAGGATGAAGTCAGCGAAGTCTATGTTAAGGGCAATACGCTGATTGATCCCAGCCTGAAAAATATTGATGATGTTGATACGCTTGCGGTGATGCTGACTTTCAGAAACGGCGGCTACGCGCTCATTGATAACAGCCGTCGGGCGGTATATGGCTATGACCAACGGGTGGAGGTTTTTGGCTCAGAAGGGATGGCGTATGCGGATAACGTTAGTGAATCGACGGTGAAAGTTTTCAACAGCCAGCACTGCATAATGAAAAATCCTCTTCCTGATTTCACGGTCCGTTATCGCGAAGCTTACCGAACGGAAATATTACACTTTATTGATTCAGTCCTGCATCATACGCCGGTTGTCTGTACCGGCGAAGACGCATTATTGGCCCAGCGTATCGCTATTGCCGCGCAGCAATCATTAAAAAGCGGGCTGCCGGTGAAAATAACAAGCGATATTTATCTTTGACTGCATCTGTTAATAATGAATAAACTCTCGCACTGAAAAGTGTGAGAGCTTTTCTATACCGAGGTTAATAAAATGAAAGAAACGCAGGCAACGCTGCCCCAGACATTTTATATAAAACCAGGTAAGTTTATCTGGAGCTACCTGGGAACATTTTTATTTATGTTGGGCGGCTGTATTGAGAACAGCTGGTTATCTGCCTGGTTAAATACGCAGGGATTTGATCAGGAGCATATCGGGCAGATTTTTGCCGGGTATGGGATTGTGGTCGCGATCACCTCTTGGCTATCCGGCGTCTGTGTGGACGTTTTTGGTCCTAAAAAGGTGATGGTTACCGGTTTTATCGTCTATCTTCTGGCTTCCGTCGCGTTTCTGAACTTTGCGCTACCCAGCCATGATTTTGGCGCCATTCTCGTGACCTATATGCTGCGTGGCGTGGGGTATCCGCTGGTTTGTTACTCCTTCCTGGTACGCCTGACCATCCAGTTGGATAATCACCAGCAAGGGATCGGCACCTCGCTGTTTTGGGTGGTCTATAACCTTGGTTTTACCATCATTGGGCCGGTGGTGGCGGCGTCGTTAATTCCTGCGTTGGGGCATATCAACGTGATGTGGGCCGGGATGGGCGTTGCGCTGCTGGGGGTTCTCTTCATGCTGGTGCTGGAACGCAATGAATTCATTCTGAAACCGCGCACGACGCCGGTCTTCAAAGAGTTATCTGCGGGTATCTCCATTATGTATGAACGGCCACGGATCGGTCTGGCGGTGATTGTCAAAACTATTAACGGTCTTGGCACCTATGGTTTTGTTGTCGTATTACCTCTGTTTCTGCTGGATAAGCACTTTACGCTTGAGGAATGGGCGAGTATTTGGGGGATTACCTTTATCTCTAACCAGGTCTTCAACATTATCTTTGGCTGGATGGGCGATAAAATTGGTTTTCGCCGAACCATCCAGATTTTTGGCAGCATCCTGACCGGTGTCGCTACGCTGATTGTTTACTGGGTGCCGATGATATGGGGGCATAACTATGTCGCCTTTATGCTGGCGATGTGTTTGTGGGGAGCCGGGCTGGCTGGCTTTGTGCCAATGACGCCGCTGGTGCCGATGATGGCGCCGGATAAGAAGGGGGCGGCGAACTCGGCCGTGAACTTTGGCTCCGGCCTGGGGAATTTCGTTGGGCCAGCGCTGGTCTCCGTTCTGGCAGGGTTCGGCACCGGCGTGGTGATGTATACTATGGCGGGGCTCTATTTATTCAGCGGCATTCTGGTGCAGTTTCTTAAAGTGCCTGGCGAAAAATAGCTTCAAATATTCTTCAAAAATCCCTTATAGCCTGTGATGTTCATCACTAAATTAAACCGGTTTTTATCAAGATTGATAAAGCCGGTTTTTTCACCCTACGTTAAATTGTACTAACGGATTACGGTTATTTACCCACTCATATACGTTCAGGGAGAAAATAATGAATATCGAGAAAACACGGTTTTGTATTAACAAATGGTAAGCGTACAGCCTGAACCGTCTGGTCAGAATCTGACGAATTAGACAAAGTGGT
>ERZ773217.976-NODE-976-length-24493-cov-6.960553_pt1 | contig 24493 bp, 23 predicted proteins | sample MGYA00580995_ERZ773217 | MGnify/ENA primary metagenome ERZ773217 (study PRJEB29015, sample SAMEA2737772) | human gut metagenome | biome: human gut; feature: human-associated habitat; material: faeces | place: China | collected 2012 ...
CCCCCCCCCCCAACCGATTAAATACATAAAAGCGTAAAAGTTTAAAGTGATAAAGTATTGACATTTATACAGGAATGGCGTACACTATCAAGAGCAAAGAAGGCGCTGCATACACAGCCCTCTTAAACATAAGGAGTACACACATTATGATTATTATTATGAAGCCCAACGCTTCCCAGGAAGCCGTACAAAAAGTAACACATATGATTGAGTCCAGAGGCCTTCAGGCGCATCTGTCCAAAGGCTCCCAGGTCACGATTGTAGGCGTGGTGGGCGACAAAACAAAGCTGGCTGACAGCAACATTGAGATCAGCGAGGGCGTGGACAAGGTAGTGGCTGTTACCGAGTCCTACAAGCTGGTAAACAAGAAGTTTCATCCTGAGGATTCCGTAGTTTTAGTGGGAAATACCCATATCGGTCCCGGTATCATGACCGTTATGGCCGGGCCCTGTGCGGTAGAATCCAGAGAGCAGCTTATGGAAACTGCCTATGCCGTAAAAAAGGCAGGGGCGTCCTTCCTTCGCGGAGGCGCTTACAAGCCCCGTACCTCTCCCTATTCCTTCCAGGGACTTGAGGAAGAGGGTCTTAAGTATATGAAGGAAGCCAGAGAGGCGACCGGTCTGCATATCATATGTGAAGTAACCAGCGCCCACGCTATTGAGGCAGCTTCTAAGTATGTGGATATGCTGCAAATAGGCGCCAGAAACATGCAGAACTTCGAGCTTCTGAAAGAAGCAGGAAAAACCGGCATCCCTGTATTGCTAAAGAGGGGGCTGTGCGCTACCATAGACGAATGGCTGAATGCGGCAGAATACATTATTTCCGAAGGGAACCCCAACATCGTCCTCTGCGAACGGGGTATCCGCACCTACGAGACCTCCACCAGAAATACGCTGGACATCAGCGCAGTACCAGTTATCCGCCAGAAAAGTCATCTCCCTGTTATTGTGGACCCCAGCCATGCCACTGGCGTGAGAGCTTATGTGGAACCACTTGCGAAAGCGGCTATTGCAGCAGGCGCCGACGGCCTTATGATAGAGGTTCATCCCTGCCCTAAGCAGGCATTGTCCGACGGCCCCCAGTCTCTGACCTTTGGAGACTTTGAAGCGCTGATGAAGAATTTGAAGCCTTACTGTGACCTTGCAGGCCGCAGCTGCTAAAGGAGAGTAAAGGAGAGCAAGGAATGGAAAAACTGAGGATGGAAGATTCTGTAATAGGCTTTATCGGCCTGGGACTGATCGGCGGCTCCATTGCCAGAGGTTTAAAGCGCTCCAGACCGGATATTAAAATTATGGCCTACATGCGCACTCGTTCCCGTCTGGAGCAGGCCAAACATGACGGTGTGATCGATGTAATTCTGGATGGCATTGACGAACATTTACGAGAATGTGATCTGATTTTTCTCTGCACCCCTGTGGAGTATAATGCCCAGTATCTCTCCGAGCTTCGCCCCTTCCTGAAGGAGGGGGCGCTTCTTACGGATGTAGGAAGCACCAAAGGGGAGATTCACGAAGAGATTCTCAAACAGGGACTTTCAGATGTCTTTGTGGGAGGTCATCCCATGGCAGGCTCCGAGAAAACCGGATACGAACATTCTACCGACCATCTTCTGGAAAATGCTTACTATATCATCACTCCTTCTATGGGCTGGGACAAGGGAGTAAGCCAGAGGGCCTGGGAGCATCTGGATCAAAATGGGCGGAGAATCGTGGCTGTAGCTGAGGCTATCGGAGCAATTCCTCTGGTTCTGGACTACAAAGAGCACGATAAGGTGGTAGCTGCCATCAGCCATCTCCCGCACCTGGTGGCCTCCAGCCTTGTGAACCTGGTACGAGAGCATGATACAGAAGCTGGAATCATGAAACAGGTAGCTGCCGGAGGCTTTAAGGACATAACCAGAATCGCCTCCTCCTCTCCTGAAATGTGGGAGCAAATATGCATGACCAATGCAGCTCCGATTGGAGAAATTCTGGAAGCTTATATCTCCTCTCTCACCAGGGTTCTAAAAGCCGTAAAGAGTCATGACAGCCAAACCATCTGCCGGCTTTTTGAAACCTCCAGGGATTACCGAAATTCCATATCGGATCGGGCCAAGGGATCTGTAGAGCCCTCCTACGAATTTACCGTAGATGTGGCGGATGAGGTCGGCGCAATCTCTACCATTTCCGTCATTCTTGCAGCCAAGGGAATCAGCATAAAAAATATTGGTATTAACAACAACCGGGAGAGGGGCGAGGGAGTTCTCAAAATCGCCTTCTATGATGAGGCTGCCATGGAGGCAGCCTGGAAACAGATGGAAAAATATAAGTATGAAATGTTTCGGATGTAAACAATACCAGAAGGAGTTTATTTCATGGAAATCAAAAAAAACACAGGGCTAAAAGGAGAAATGACCGTTCCCGGAGATAAGTCTATCTCCCATCGGGCTGTTATGTTGGGCTCTATTGCAAAGGGCGATACAGAAATTCACAATTTCCTTCAAGGAGCAGACTGCCTCTCTACCATCTCCTGCTTTCAACAGATGGGCGTCTCCATCGAAAATAAAGGAGAGGTGGTTGTGGTTCACGGCAATGGGCTTCATGGTCTGAAAAAGCCAGGAGCCGTTCTGAATTGCGGCAATAGCGGTACCACTGCCCGTCTCATATCAGGAATTCTCTGCGCTCAGAATTTTGACGCCGCGCTGACCGGGGACGAATCCATACAAAAACGGCCCATGAAACGGATTATAGAGCCTCTTTCTATGATGGGGGCTTCACTTATAAGTGAAAGAGACAACGGATGCGCTCCTCTGCTGATTGAAGGCAGACCTCTTCACGGCATTGATTATAAATCCCAGGTTGCGTCTGCTCAGGTAAAGTCCGCTATCCTGCTGGCTGGTCTCTATGCAGAGGGAACCACCCGTGTAGCTGAGCCCTATGTGTCACGGAATCATACGGAACGTATGCTTAAGCTCTTTGGAGCCGAGGTTTCCCTGGGCGAAAATTCGGCCGCAATCAAACCTGCCCCAGAGCTTTACGGCAGACAGCTAACCATTCCCGGGGATATATCCTCCGCCGCCTATTTTATTTGCGCAGGCCTCATGGCTCCTGGGTCCGAGATACTAATTAAAAATGTGGGCGTTAACCCAACCAGGGACGGACTGATTCGGGTCTGCCGGGAAATGGGGGCGGACATCCAGCTTCTCAACCTCAAAGGGCAGGAGGGGGAGCCTACCGCTGATATTTTAGTGCGTCACGGAAGCCTTCACGGCACACGCATTGGAGGAGCCATTATCCCAACCCTTATTGACGAGCTGCCTGTCATCGCGGCTATGGCCTGCTTTGCCCAGGGTGAAACGATCATTCAGGATGCAGCGGAGCTTAAGGTAAAGGAATCTAACCGGATCTCAGTTATGACGAAAAATCTCCAGGCTATGGGGGCAGATGTGACAGAGACAGAGGACGGCATGATAATCCGGGGAGGCCGCCCCCTTAAAGGCACTGTTATCCACAGCCATAAGGATCATCGGATTGCCATGACCTTCGCCATAGCCGGTCTGTGCGCAGAGGGAACGACTAAAATTATAGACAGCGACTGCGTGAATATTTCTTATCCCGGATTTTATCGGGATTTAGCAAAGCTGGCGCAGTAAACGCCGGCAAAAGGAAAGCAGCGCCGCTTTTATCCTAAAGCCACATCCAGAATCATCATTGCCACAAAGCCCAGTGCAAATCCAATGGTAGCTACGTTGGAATGGGGGCCGCTTGCGGACTCCGGTATCAGTTCCTCCACCACCACGTAAATCATAGCTCCTGCCGCAAAGGCCAGGAAGCCGGGAAGGGCAGGTCCTAAAAAATCGGTAAGCATCAGCATAAGCGCAGCCCCCAGCGGCTCCACAATTCCAGACAGCGTTCCATAGGCAAAGGCTTTCCCCTTTCCTACCGCCTCCTTTAAAGGCAGGGAAATAATCGCTCCTTCCGGAAAATTCTGAAGGGCAATGCCAATGGAAAGCGCCAAAGCCCCGGCCATAGTAATGGTTCCGTTTTCCGACATAAGGCCCGCAAAGGCTACGCCTACAGCCATTCCCTCCGGTATATTGTGAAGAGTCACCGCCAGAACCAGCATTGTGCTTTTCTTAAGGCTGCTCTTTGGCCCCTCCGGCTCCTGGGTATCTATATGTAGATGGGGGATAAACTCATCCAGTAACAGCAAAAATGCGATTCCCAGAGAAAATCCTGCCGCGGCCGGCACAAATGCCAGCCTTCCCATGCCTTCACTCATATTCATAGCCGGAATCAGCAGGGACCAGACGGAAGCGGCTACCATCACGCCGGAAGCAAAGCCCAGAAACGCCTTTTGCACCCAGGCTTTTAAAGAATTCTTCAGAAAAAAAACACAGGCCGCGCCTGCGGTGGTTCCTATAAAGGGAATCATGATTCCCGCCAATATACTGCTCATATGTTCTACCTCTGTCATTTATAGTTAGGGGCTTTCGGAGCAAGGAAAGCCCGGTTGCTCCCTTTTCTTCTGTACCTCTACAAATATCCCCTAAGCACAAGATAATCCTTAATCAGCTGTATCATCTGCTCATAGTCTATGCGGCTTGCATTGACAGGAAGGTCATAGTTTTCCATATCCATCCACTCCCTGCCTGTAAAGTAGCGGTGATACTCGGTTCTTTCCTTGTCAATACGCTTCATCCTGCGGAGGGCCTCTGCCTCATCCACCTTATCCACGTCCATAATTCTGTGTATCCTCGTAACAGTGTCCGCATATACAAAGATGCGTATCACATGATCCATTTGATCCTGAAGGACATAATTACCGCAGCGTCCCACAATAACGCAGGATTCCTCTGCTGCCAGCCTGCGGATAACCGAGGACTGGAAGCGGAACAGATTCTCAGGAGAGGTAATTTTATGACCGTTCTTATCCGGCTCCGTAAGCTCCGGCTTCATTCCCGTGACAATGCGGTACAGCAGGTTGTTCCCTGCCCTCTCATCGGCCAGACGGAAGTACTGCTCTCCAATGGCACTGGTTTCCGAAGTCACCTTAAGGATTTCCTCGTCATAAAAATGGATTCCCAGCTCATCGGCCAGACGTTTTCCTGTCAGTCTTCCTCCGCTGCCGTACTGGCGCTCAATGGTAATTACAAAATGCTTCTCTTTCATCATATATCCCCCTCGCTGTGGTAATTCTGTCTTTGCTTGCTCTGTTCCATAGAATGATCCGATTACAATCTGGCGCATCTAATAGCCCTTAAAGCATTTTCATGGCATTTTGGCATTTCCCAGGCACATAAAGATGAATGAATCGTTCCAGTTTCAGTTTACCACAGATTTTCAAACTATGGTAGCACTTTTTGTATGCTGGAAGATCACGGAAAATCAAAATTACTTATTGACAAATCCTCTCCCGTATATTAAGATACCATAAGATAAACCGTTGAGAAAGAGGAGTAAGCTTCCAAAGCATTATGGCAGAGAGCCGCAGGCGGTGGGATTGCGGTATAAGGGCTGGCAGCTGAATGGACTTTTGAGGGCAGTTCTGAATGATGGGAATCTGTAGGGACTGACGGTTTCCGCAGCCGTTACCAGCGCGGCACATATGATAGTATGTGTAAAGTGGACTTTAAGTCAATTTGAGTGGCACCGCGGATGTTTATTCGTCTCAATTACAGCAAATCTGTGATTGGGGCTTTTTTATTATCTATATACAAGGAGGAACGAGATTATGAAAAAAACGATTGCTATGCTTTTAACTGCTGCTTTAGGTGCGTCCCTTTTAACAGGCTGCATCTCAATTGCCCCTACAGAGACATCCCTGCAGACAGAATCCGGAACCGCAGCGTCTTCTGAAGAAACCTCCCAGGCAGAAGCTGAAGCCTCCCAGTCCTCTTCTGAAAACAGACAGACCGGCTCTGAATCTGGATACGTCATCGGTATCGGACAGTTTGCGGAGCATGGCTCCTTAGACAACTGCCGTGAAGGTTTCCTTTTAGGGCTGGCTGAGGAGGGAATCGAGGAAGGCAAAAACCTGACTGTCCTCTATAAGAATGCCCAGGCGGACGGAGGAACTGCCAGCCAGATTGCCACCAATTTCGCAGGCAAGGGAGTAGACTTGATGTGCGGCATTGCTACGCCTATGGCTCAGGCTGAATACGGTGTTTCCATCAAGTCCAACATACCGGTTATCTTCACTGCCGTTACAGATCCAATCGCTGCCGAGCTTGCCACAGAGGACGGAGCGCCGGTGGGAGACATCACCGGCACCAGCGACAAGCTTCCTGTAGAGCAGCAGCTTAAGATGATTCGGGAAATTCTTCCAGAGGCAAAAACCATCGGTATCATGTACACCACCAGCGAGGTAAATTCCGAATCTGCCATTGCGGAGTATAAGGCCCTTGCTCCTGATTACGGCTTTGAGATTGTGGATTCAGGAATTTCCTCCTCTGCCGACGTATCACTGGCAGCAGATGTCCTCATTCCTAAAGTCGACTGCATCACCAACCTGACGGACAATACCGTTGTAGCTTCCCTGCCTGTTATTCTGGATAAGGCGGCAGCCAAAAACATTCCTGTATTCGGCAGCGAGGTTGAGCAAGTAAAAATCGGCTGCCTGGCAGCGATGGGTCTGGATTACATCCAGCTTGGAAAGCAGACAGGAAAAATGGCTGCCCAGGTTTTAAAGGGAGAAAAGAAAGCCAGCGACATGAACTATGAAACCATTAAGGAGGCTGCCTTCTACGGCAATACACAGGTGGCTGAAAGCCTTGGAATCACACTTCCGCAAACCCTTACAGACAATGCCGCCCAGATGTTTGATTCCATCTCCCAGTAAGATACCGCAGGCAGCCGGCCGAGTTTGTGGGCTGCCTGTAAACGTATAAAAGGACTTATCCTGTTGATTTCGAAACTCCTGGAGGAACATCATGACAACGATACTATTTGGTATATTTGAAGAAGGACTGATTTATGCTATTATGGCGCTGGGCGTATATATCACCTATAAAATTCTGGATTTCCCAGATCTGTCGGTAGACGGCACCTTTCCCCTTGGAGCAGCCCTGACCGCTGCGGGTATCGCAAAGGGTTTTCCCTTTATAGGTTTTCTTAATCCTGTAGCCGCCCTGTTTCTCTCCTTTGGGGCAGGAGCCCTGGCTGGATGTGTCACAGGGCTAATTCATGTAAAACTTAAGGTCCGGGATTTACTATCAGGAATTATCGTCATGACTGCCCTCTACTCCATTAATCTTCGGATTGCCGGGCAGGCCAACCTTCCCTTTTTCGGCAAAAACACAGTTTTCATCAATGAAGTTTTACAGCGTATTGTGCCTGAAGCTTTCAAGCCTTACACCGTAACCATAATCCTGTTTTTGATTGTAGTTATCTGCAAGCTCCTTCTGGACGCATACTTAAAAACCCGATCCGGTTATCTCTTACGGGCTGTAGGGGACAACGATGTTTTAGTTACCTCCCTGGCTAAGGATAAGGGTTCTGTGAAAATCATAGGACTCGCTATTGCCAACGGCTTCGCAGCCCTGGCAGGCAGTATTTATTGCCAGCAGCAGAGATTTTTCGAGGCTTCTGTAAGCACCGGAACCATTGTCATAGGTCTTGCTAATGTAATTATCGGAACCCAGCTATTAAAGCGCTTTGGATTTGTAGCGTCTACCACTGCTGTTATTATTGGCTCCATCGTCTACAAGGCCTGCGTCTCGCTGGCATTGTCCCTCGGTGATGTAGCCATACGCCTCGGAAGGGTGACTATCTCCTTCCCTGTGGCTGCCTCGGATCTAAAGCTGATCACATCCATCCTGTTCCTGATTATTCTGGTAGCAAGCTCCTCCAGAGGAAAGAAGGTGAAAAGCCATGCTTAAGCTTACACATATTTCCAAACATTATAACGCCGGTACGGTAAATGAATCCTGTATCTTTGATGATTTCAGCCTTACCGTTGCAGATCATCAGTTTGTATCCGTAGTAGGCAGCAACGGGTCGGGCAAAACTACCTTGCTGAATCTTATCTGCGGCAGTATTCCCCTGGACAGCGGCTCTATCTCCATCGGCAGTCAGGATATCACCCGCATGCCGGAATACAAACGCCAGCGTCGAATCGGACGGGTGTACCAGAATCCAGCTATGGGTACCTGCCCTTCCATGACGATTCTGGAAAATATGTCCCTTGCCGATAATAAGGGCAGGCCCTTTAATCTACGCCGTGGAACCAACAGACAGAGACTGGATTACTACCGCGAGTCTCTCAGATCTTTGGGGCTTGGACTGGAGGATAAGCTGCATGTAAAAGTAGGGGTTCTCTCTGGAGGCCAGCGCCAGGCTATGGCCCTTCTCATGTCCACCATGACGCCCATTGAATTTCTGATACTGGACGAGCACACAGCTGCTCTGGACCCAAAAACTGCCGAAACCATTATGGAGCTGACAAATAAGATAGTAAAGAAAAAGCACCTGACTACCATTATGGTCACCCACAATCTGCGCTATGCAGTAGAATACGGCGACCGCCTTCTTATGATGCACCAGGGGCAGGCGATTATTGACAAGGATGGGGAGGAAAAAAAGACCATCTGTATTGAAGATATTCTAGATAAATTTAATGAGATAAGCATTGAATGCGGGAACTAGCAGCATATCATCTTCATTCCATATTGACAAACATAAAAAACAGGCAGGGATAAGATCCAAAAAACCGGATTTTACCCCCGCCTTAATTCTGAGGGCCGAAAGCAGCTAACAGTTCTTCCATAACCCTCAATTACTGGGCAAACAGCATAAGCTTATTGACCCTTCCATCCTCATCCGCCCATACCACACATTTCCTTCCGGCCGTCAGATCATCCAGCGTAACAATATTTCTTGTAAGATACGGGAAAATATTGCAATCCTCCGTCAGAGTATACTCTGTCCCATCTGCCGCTGTCAGGATATACTGGGAGGTGTCCGCATTTGTTATCATGGACTTAATTGTCACATATTCAGGAGCTCTCCCCTGTGGCGGCACATTGGTGAAAATCACCTCCGCATTTGTCACCGGAGGCAGGCTGGTGGTCATAGCCGGACCGATGTACGCATAGACGGCGTCCCCATCCCTGATATCCTCCGCCTTTACCGGGAGACCTGAAACCGCATCCAGAATATAGGTAGTCTCCGTTGAAACAGTAAGAATCATTTCACCGCTCATGCTTACACCCGACTGATTATCAATGGAAAAGCTTCCGTCCTCCAAAATTGTAACCGGCCCATATACACAGAGAGACTCCAGTGCCGCAGACTCACTCTCATCCATTGGTTCAATGTCGCCGGTCACCTTCTCAACAACCGCATCCTCCTCCTGGGAAGCCTTTGCAGGGCTCTCCTGGGTCTGAACTCCTTGCTCTCCCTTAGAGGGGGCTGCACATCCGCCGGCTCCTAATATAATTGCCGCACACATGCCTGCCACATATAATTGGTATTTTCTCAATCGTCTCTTCTCCTTTTCGCCGGCAGCAGCCCTGGGCCGCCGCCGGTTCTTCAGCTTTTATTGACATCTTCAAAAGCAGTATAGCTCATTTGCTCCCTATATCCAATAAAGAATTTCTTAATCATTCTGAAGGAAGTATTAATACGATTACGAAAGTCAAGCCTTCCTACACCTGTTCTAACGATCCATCTCGCTCTGAGCCCCGGTCTCTTTGTGGGCCTCTATGATCCTCTCAATTTCCTCCAGATTTGAGGTGGGCAGATCCCCGGGAATCGTATTCTTCACTGCTGACGCAGCGTTTCCATAGGCAACTGCTCTGGCACAGTCACCTCCGCTGCTTAAAAGTCCATAGAGGGCGCCGGAAATATAAGCGTCTCCGCTTCCAATCCGATCCACTACCTCAATATTCCTGTAGGGCTCCTCCTCATAGTATGCGTCCTTTGCCGCATCATAGATAAGGGAACCGAAGGTATGGCGCTTGGGACTGTGGACAACTCTCTGAGTGGAGGCTACTATGGAAATAGGGTATTCCTTCGTAAAGCTTTTCATCATTTCTCTGGCCGTTCCTGTCTTTAAAAAGGTAAGTCTGGCCGTATCCTCAGAGCAAAAGAAAATATCCACGTAAGGGAGGATTTCCTCAATGCACGCTCTGGCCTGATCCCCTGTCCAGAGGTTGCCTCTGAAGTTCACATCAAAGGAAACCAGGGTTCCCGCCTCCTTAAACCGCTTAAGCATCTCAATGGCAGTCTCCCGCACCTGCTGGCTGAGGGCCAAGGTAATACCTGTGGTGTGGAAGCATCTGGAGGCAGTGTATACCTGCTTTGGAATCTCGTCTATATTCAGAGAAAAAAAGGAGCTGTGGCTTCTGTCATATATCACCTTGGGCTTTCTGGGATATGCGCCGTTTTCGTAATAGTAAATTCCCACACGAGCATCCGGCGAATGATCATACAAAAAGTAATCGTCACTGACTCCAAAGGAACGGATCTTTCCCTTCATAAAGCTGCCTATATCGTGAGATGGAAGCTTGGAGATAACACCCGTATGAAGTCCCAGAAGGGCTGCCCCAACTGCCACATTTAGCTCTGCCCCTCCTACCTGCTTTATAAATGTATCCCCTCTGGACAGTCGATCATTATCAGGAGGGGATAGTCTGAGCAATACCTGGCCCAGGGTGAGAAGATCGAAGTTTCTGCTGTTTTTTTCTTCCATATAGTATGCGCCTCGCTATAAATCAGAAATCGTCTGTGGCCTTTGTTTCACAGGGAAGCCTATCTCTGCACGCGTCCAGAGCCATCTCCTCCTGCCAGATTGTCCACTTCCGCCCGGGTTGCCAGGTTAAAGTCTCCAGGAATCGTATGCTTTAATGCAGAGGCTGCCACCGCAAACTCCAAAGCTTCCTTCATGTCCTTACCTTCCACCAGTCCGCAGATCAGACCCGCAGCAAAGGAATCGCCGCCACCCACGCGATCCACGATGGGGGTAATACGGTATGTTCTGGAATGATAGAACTCCCGTGACTTACCGTCCATCATACAAGCGGACCAGCCGTTATCAGAAGCGCTGTGGCTTTCACGAAGAGAGCTGACAATATATCGGAAGCCGAACCTGTCAGCCATTTGATTGAACATGTCCACATATCCGGCCAGCTCCAGTTCACCAGAGGTCACATTCGTATTCCCCGGCTTAAAGCCCAGCACCTTTTCCGCATCCTCCTCGTTACCGATGCAAACATCAACATACTGCATGAGCCGGGTCATAACCATCTGTGCTTTCTGGGAGGACCAAAGCTTTTTTCGGAAGTTTAAGTCTACAGATACAGTTACGCCATGAGCCTTGGCCGCCTTTAAGGCTGCCTCTGTCAGCTCCACAGCTCCATCACTGACAGCAGGCGTAATACCGGTAAAATGAAACCAATCGGCGTCTGAAAAAATCTCGTCGAAATTAAACTGGTCAGGCGTCGCTGTGGAAATAGAGCTGTGAGCCCGGTCATAGACAACGTTGGAGGCTCTCATGGCAGAGCCTGTCTCCAGGAAATAAATACCTAGCCGCTCCCCGCTTCTTACAATGTGCTTTGTACCTACATTGTACTTTTTCAAAGCTGCCACTGCGCACTCTCCAATGGGATTGGCTGGTACGGCAGTTATAAATTCAGCAGCATGTCCGTAATTTGCCAGGGATACAGCTACATTAGCCTCACCGCCTCCATAATTAATATCAAACTCGTCTGCCTGAATGAATCTCTCATTGTTCGGGGTAGATAATCTTAACATGATTTCTCCCATGGTAACTATCTTTGCCATTCTGTGCCCTCCTTTTATATGCTTTCCTTATCTGGCTGCTATTATTTCCCTCTTGCTGCTGCAACAGCTGCCACAAACTCCTGCGCCTTAGATGTAACAGCCGCAAAATCGCCTGTTTTCGCCCCCTTTGTAAGGCTTGAGCCAGTTCCCACCGCATAAGCGCCTGCCTGAATCCACTGATCAACATTGTCCACATCTACACCGCCAGAGGGCATAAATTCCCCCTGCGGCAAGGGGCCCTTAAAGGAGCTGATGGCTGCCGGACCCAAAATATTTCCCGGAAAGATTTTAATAACGTCACAGCCTGCCTCCAGTGCAGTGATAGCCTCTGTTGGAGTCATAACGCCTGGCAGAACCGGCACTCTGTAGCGGTTACAAAGCTTAATGGTCTCCAGGTTCAGGCCAGGGCTTACGATATAGCTGGCTCCTGACAGGATACAGCCTCGGGCTGTTTCAGGATCCAAAACTGTCCCTGCGCCAATTACAATCTTGTCATTGGTTCTGTACTTATCAGACATCATACGAATAAACTCCACAGGATTTCCCTCATCCATGGTCATCGTTAATTCAATGAAGTGGATGCCTCCATCTATAATAGCTTCCACTACTTTTTCTCCCTGTTCATAGTTTTTGGCACGGACAACAGCAACCAAACACTCTTCCTTCATTCTTGCTAAAACCTGTTCTTTTTTCATTTTTTCTCCTTTTTTCGTATATACGAATTAACTTCATAATTACGATTAATAAATTAATTTTATAACCTATCCCTTGGTTTGTCAACCGTAAAAAGAGGACGTCCCTAAGTTTTTAAACTAATATTTCCCCAGGAAGCCCAACAGCTTTGAAAGCTCCCTGCCCTTTGCGTGAGCCAGGCGTCCCAGGGCATCGTAATCCTCCGTGGGCTTATAGAGACTGGATACGCTGATAGCGCCCATTATATTACCATCTTGCCCAAATACAGGAGCTCCTACACATTCCATATGCTCCTCCAGCTCTCTGGCGTCAAGAGCATAGCCCTTTTCTCTTACATGCTCAAGCTCCTTTATGAAATCCTCCTTTGTAAGAATGGTTCGCTCCGTATACTTCTTAAAGGTCATACGCTTTAGAACCTCCTGCATATCCTCCTCTTTTGTGTAGGCCATAATCGCCTTTCCCAGAGAAGTACAGTGAATCGGATTCCTGGCTCCAACGGTAGCTGTCGTGATGATGGGATTCTCCGGCTCATATTTGCATATATATACAACCGCATCATCGGAACAGATTCCGAAAAATACGGTTTTTCCCACCTCCCTTGAAAATGCCTTCAGCACTGGATCAATAACGCTGATAAAATCCAGATTATTTGTATAGTTTATACCTATGCGGTAGGCTGTAAGCCCGATGGTATAGCGCTGCTTCTGCTCTCTGGCCACATGCAGCATTCCAGTCTGTACCAGAGTTGTAACTATATCATATCCGCTGGTTTTAGGAAGACTTAATTGTTCACAAATCTCATCTAAGGTTATGCCGTCTGTCTTTCTGGAGACTAGTTTTAAAATTTCTATGGTTCGCAGTGTGGTTCTGTTCAGTTTCATACATGGCTCCCTGTTAATTCGTATATGCACTATCAAACCGTATATACGGTTTTTTATTTTAGTATACACAATCGGGAATGAAGATGCAAGTGAAAGATAAGAAAGCTAAATGCAAAGCCGGTATATCCATTCCCACTGTTTCAAGGGTTTCAAATGGAAGTCCCAGCGTAGGTAGAGTGGTACACGAAAAGGGCTTGAAAGTGACGGAGGATTTGGGGTATACTCCTAATGTATGTGCAGGAGAGCTAAAGACCACAGCTTTTTAAAACGGATTATGGATATGGCTGATTTGTCATGAGCCATAACCTATAAAAGAATTATAACAGGAGGATTATCAACATGAAAGCATTTATGGACAAAGAGTTCCTATTATCCAGCGGCACAGCAAAGACTCTGTATCACGATTTCGCTGAACATATGCCAATATTAGACTATCACTGCCACATCAATCCCCAAGAAATTTTTGAAAATCGCAGGTTTGACAATATTACTCAGGTATGGCTGGGAGGAGACCACTATAAGTGGCGGCAAATGCGCTCCAACGGAGTAGACGAGGCCTACATTACCGGAAACGGCACCGACCGTGAAAAATTCCAGGCCTGGGCGGAAACGATGCCTAAATTAATCGGAAACCCTCTGTACCATTGGAGTCATCTGGAACTGAGAAACTATTTTGGGTTTCAGGGATATCTAAACGGCGATACTGCCGAAGAGGTGTGGAACCTGTGCAACTCCAAGCTGCAGGAAAACTCCATGACCGTCAGAAATCTGATTAAACAGTCTAATGTTACTTTAATCTGTACCACTGATGATCCAGCAGATACCCTGGAGTGGCATCAAAAGCTTGCAGAGGACAAGACCTTCGATGTGCAGGTTCTTCCTGCCTGGAGGCCCGACAAGGCTATGGGCATTGAAAAGCCGGCCTTTGCCGCTTATATGAACGTCCTTTCCCAGGTCAGCGGAGTTAAGATTACTACCTTCGCAGCTTTAAAAGAAGCTCTTAAAAAGCGCATGGAGTTCTTTGCCTCTATGGGCTGCCGCGTATCTGACCATGGCCTGGAGTATGTCATGTACGTTCCCGCCAAAGAAGCTGAGCTGGACGCTATCCTCGCAAAGGGATTGGAGGGACAGGCTATCTCCAAAGAGGAGGAGAGGAAATTCAAAACTGCTTTTATGCTTTTTTCAGCCCGCCAATACAATCGGATGGGCTGGATCATGCAGATCCACTATGGCTGCAAGCGGGATAATAACGCTTATATGTTCAAGAAGCTGGGGGCTGACACCGGCTTTGACTGTATCAGCAGCTACACGCCAAGCGCACAGACCGCTGATTTTCTAAATGCTTTAAGCACTAACAATGAGATCCCAAAGACCATTTTGTATTCCCTAAATCCCAATGACAATGCCGCTATCGGCACCATCATCGGCTGTTTCCAGGAAGGGTTTCCCGGCAAGATTCAGCAGGGCTGCGCGTGGTGGTTTAACGATCACAAGGCTGGCATGACCGAACAGATGGTTTCCTTGGCCAATCTTGGATGCTTCGGAAACTTTATCGGTATGCTGACTGACTCCAGAAGTTTCCTGTCCTACACCAGACATGAGTATTTCCGCAGAATCCTCTGCGATATTCTTGGAAGCTGGGTAGAAAATGGAGAGTATCCAGATGACAGAAAAGCACTGGAGACTTTGGTGAAGGATATTTGCTATAATAACGCGGTAAGGTATTTTGGATTTAAGCTGGATGAAGTGAACTAACAGCTTTTCCAGGGATTTAAAAAGCCTGTGACGCTGACGAAAGCCGACGCTCACAGGCTTGCTTTTTGTTTTATACGATTCAGCTGCCTCATGCAAACGGGGCTTATACACTAGGACGAGCCGACTTCCTTCTCAAACAACCTTTCCGAAACATCGGACATATAGCTATGAAAACTCAGGCCCCATCCACAAGCTAGAACTGTACGATCTCTTTGATCGCCTCAGCTCCTTTTACTGCCTCGCCATAAAGCACCGGCCCCTGGCCGTGGTAATCCTTCTGGTACTCAACACCGATTCTGGCTCGAACCTTTACCCACTGCTTTGTCTTATAGCTCTCAGCATCAGGCCACTTGCAGATAAATCCCAGAAAGGTCATATCTGCTTCACAGCAGGTCATAGCCATACGTCCGGGAACAAACTGATCCTTTGGGAATTTGGGAGACTTTAATACCATCGCAGTGAACTCTACCACCTTATCCTTATAGCGCTCCGGCTGATCCATACAATCAATATACCAGATCCCGTAATCCTCCGGCTTTATCTCAATGACAGCCGCATTAAGATCGTAAGGCAAATCTTCCTCCAGCGTGGCCTGCTCTATCTCTCCGTCCCCGTTCTCCAGCACAATCTCGCTGTCCCGGCTCATAGCACGGATGCTACGGCGGCAGGCTGTCAGTTTTTCATCGGGAATACCATCACAGCGGTTGACAATCACCAGCTCGGACCCCCGCAGCATAGCCCCAAGAAGCGGCTTCATGTTCTGGACATAAAGCTCAAAGGTGGAGCCGTCGATGATGGTTATCTGCTGGTAAATGATCCAGTCCTCAGGAAGCTTCAAATCATCCTGGTTCCACATACCGTTCCACTCCATCAACACCCGCTCCGGCTGGTATATCACCTTCAGCTCATTTAAATACTGAGGTGTAAGCTTCTCAAAGTCATCCACATACACCACCGCAGTCCGGCTCCTTTTCAGCTGATCTTCACTGTATGAGCTGTCCCCCTCCTCACAGACGATGAGAAGGGTTTTTCCCTTTGCCTGAAAATAATCCTGACCCATGGTAAAGTCAAGAAACTGCGTCTTCCCTGCCTCCAGAAAGCCGTTAACTATAAACAGGGGCATGATGTCATCATCTATTTCATAAGCCATAATTGTTTATCCTCACCAATTAAAACCGTTCCCGGCTTCTTCCAAACACTCTGTTTAATTCCTCTTCCTCCAGGCTGGCGCCGATCACGCATACCTTTCCCGTGTAATCCGGCTTACCCTGGCGGATTTCATACTGCTCAGGCACCAGATCAAAATACAGCCATTCCCCCGGATTTTCCGTAGGCAGCATCCCCTTGGCTCTCAGCACCTGACCGAAGGTATGAGTACGCGCCATGGACTTAAGGACTTCATCCAGCTGTTCATAGGTAACTGGAACGATGGTTTCCATTCCCCAACTGGTAAACACTTCATCTGCATCATGATTGTGATGATCATGGTGGCCGTGGCCGCAGCAGCCTTCATGGTGGTGAGCATGGCTGCAGCCTTCCCCTTTAAGGCCGTGCTTATGATGATCGCCGCAGGCCCCGCTTTCACTATGATGATCGCCGCAGGCCCCGCTTTCACTATGATGATCTCTGCAATCCTGGCCGCCACCGTGATGCTGGCCGCTGCAACTCTCGCCGCCACTGTGATGCTGGCCGCTGCAACCCTCGCCGCCACTGTGATGCTGGCCGCTGCAACCCTCGCCGCCACTGTGATTCTGGCGACCGCAACCCTCGCCGTGCAGTCTGCCCTCCCTTACCTCCGCCAGCAAATCCTCCAGCATCGTATCCGGTTTCTCAATGATCTCCAGCAACTGGCCGCCGCTTAAATCAGCCAAAGGAGTCGTGATAATGACTGCTCTTTCATTCCTGCCCCGCAGCATATCCACAGCCTCTAAAACCCTGGCAGCTTCGGTAATATCTGTACGGCTCAGCACGATTGTGCCGGCATTTTCAATCTGGTTGTTGAAGAATTCTCCGAAATTCTTCATATACAGCCTGCACTTAGCAGCATCCACAATGGTCACGGCGCTGTTCAGCTTCACATCCATATCTGCCGATACGTCCACTACTGCCTTGATTACATCCGACAGCTTACCTACTCCTGACGGCTCTATGATAATCCGCTCCGGCTGGTACTTCGTCAGCACCTCAGCCAGGGAAGCCCCAAAATCTCCCACAAGCGAGCAGCAGATACAGCCGGAATTCATCTCCCGGATTTCAATACCGGAATCCTTTAAAAATCCCCCGTCAATACCAATTTGGCCGAACTCGTTCTCGATCAGCACCACCCTCTCGCCGTAGATAGCCTCCTCCAGAAGCTTCTTAATAAAGGTAGTCTTTCCTGCTCCTAAAAATCCAGAGATAATATCAATCTTTGTCATCTCATCCTGTCCTTCTTTCTATCAATCCATCACTCTGACCAGCCTTTAGTACCAGACGGTTCCACGACCTTTCAATAGCTTATTGTGGCACAATCCACCAGCAAAGTCAAGTCTGAAGGAACCGTTTCCTGCTCTTAGCCCTGACGCTGAGCCTCCTGCCGTCTTTTTTATTCTCCCCTATGCCGTAGAGGGGCTTCTTACCGAAGCTGCCGGATAATCTTTTCCGCATCCTCCTGCTTTCCAATTACCATAAGGTGAATCCCCCCCTCAATCACATAATCAGCGCCAGGCATAAACTTCATATGCCCCTCTGCGTTCTTTACTGCGATTACTGATATTCCATAAACACGGCGGATATTCAAATCCTTGACGCTCTTTCCGATCCAGGCTTCCAGAGGCAATATTTCATAAATGGAAATACCGTCTGCCAGCTCCGTATAATCAAACACCTTGTTGGCGCTGTAGCGCACTGCTATTTTCTCGGCAACGTCACGGTCTGGATAAACCACCTCGTCGGCTCCATTCTTCAAAAGAAGCCTTGCATGGATATCCCGGTTGGCTTTGCTCACTACGTATTTTGCTCCCATTTCCTTTATCAGGCTGGTTACCTCCAGACTATTTTGAAAATTATTCCCAATACAGATGAAGCAGAGATCAAAATTACCGACGCCCAGACTCTTAAGCACTGTCTCATTGGTACAGTCGCCAATCTTTGCGCTTACCACGTAGGGAAGTATAGGCTCCAGCTTTTCCTCTAAGATGTCCACCGCCATAATCTGATTCTCATGCTTTGCAAGGTTTTCGCATAGATGCTGCCCAAACCTTCCCACTCCGATTACAAGAATTGATTTCATTTATCTGTCCCTCCTTTTTCTGGTTAACCAATGGTAATCCGTTCTGCCGGATACTGCACATGAGGCTTAGGGCTGGTTCTTGTAAACGCCAGAGCAAAGGACAAGCTTCCGATCCGCCCGCTGTACATAAGAATGATCAGCACGATTCTGGAAAAAGGCGCCAGACTTCTGGTAATTCCCGTACTCATTCCTGAGGTTCCTATGGCAGAACAGGTTTCAAAAAACACATCCGACATAGGCAGGTTTTGAGCCACCATAATCAATATAGCAGCAGTCAGCATCAGGCTTAGATTAATGGTTAAAATACAGGCCGACTGCCGGATGGATTCATCCTCCAGCCTTCTTGCAAACACCTCTACGCCATGGGTCTGGCGGATATTTGAACACACATATAGCAGCAGCACCGCCAACGTACTGGTTTTGATGCCTCCGGCTGTGGAGCCAGGGCTTCCTCCAATAAACATAAGAATTGCAGTCAAAAATTTGCTTCCATCCGTAAGAGCCGCCGTATCCACATTATTAAAGCCTGCGGTTCTTGGAGTTACCGCGCTGAAAAAACAGGCCAAGAATTTTTCTGAGCCATTCATTGCCACCAGAAGATGAGCACGCTCCATCAGATAGAACAGCAACGTACCGATTACCAGCATCAGCACCGTAGTCACCAGCACAATCTTAGTATGCAGCATATAGTGCCGCACATCCCATTTCTTCCTGGCTACGTCGTCCCATACAATAAATCCAATCCCTCCCACAATAATCAAAATAGAAATGGTACCAATTACCAGCCAGTCCCCGGTATAGCCGCAAAGCGAGCTGTACGGCTCCACATATCCCATCAGATCAAAGCCTGCGTTGCAAAAAGCCGATACAGAATGAAAGATTCCATACCAGATACCTCTGGCCCAGCCAAACTGAGGAATAAAACGAAGTGACAGGAGAATGGCCCCTGCGCCCTCGAACATAGCTGTACCTATGATAATCCGCTTAGCCAGCTTTACCATACCGCCAATTTGCAGGGTATTAACGCTTTCCTGCATCAATCCTCTCTCCTTAAGGCCAATCTTGCGCCTGAGCACAATGGATAGGAAAATACCGATGCTGATAAATCCAAGTCCTCCCAGCTGGATCATAATCAGCAAAAGCACCTGCCCGAACAGGCTCCACTGGCTCCAGGTATCAGCCACCACCAGCCCTGTGACGCAGGTGGCGCTGGTTGCAGTAAACAGGCAGTTCAGAAATGGAGCGCTCTGTCCGTCCCTGCTGGATATAGGCAGCATCAGAAGCAGGGTGCCCGTTATAATAATCAGGAAAAATCCATATGCAATAAACTGTGTTTGTGATATATGCTTTTTTAGCCGAACATGTTTCGGCTTTTTTACCAACCGCTTCTCCTTCATATAATCCTACCTCTATCCCCTCAGTCTGCTTAAAAACTGCCAGGCTAGGCATAATAAGAATGCCAGCAGATTCACCGCCACCACGCTGGCTCCCGCAGGAGTCGAAAACTGATAGGAACCCACCATTCCCAAACTGAAGCACACCACAGACAGTACGCCAGAGAATATCACCACTCTGCTGAAGCTTTTGAATATCCGCATAGAGGTGAGACAGGGAAACAGGATCAGACTGGAGATGAGCATAGCTCCCATCATACGCATGCCCAGAACAATGGTTACTGCTGTGAGCACTGCAATCACCACATTATACAGCCCTACCTTCACACCTGTAGCCCTGGCAAAGTTCTCATCAAAGGTAACTGCAAATATCTTATTATAGCACACGGCATAAAGGCCCAGCACCACAAGAGACACGGCCACGCTCAGCCTCACGTCCTCCCGGCTCATAGCCAAAATACTTCCAAACATATAGCTGCTTACATCCGTGGTCATCCCCGTAGTAAGGGATGTAACGATAATACCCAAGGCCAGGGCGCTGGCCGATATAAGAGCGATGGCAGCGTCACTCTTAATCCGGCTGTTCTCTGTAAGCCGGAGGAGAAAAAAGGCGGCCGCCACCACTAGGGGAATTGACACTTTAAGAGGGGACCAGCCCATAGCCAGGGCAACCGACAACGCGCCGAAGGAAACATGGGAAAGCCCATCTCCAATCATCGAATACCGCCTCAACACCAGGCTTACGCCTAAAAGAGAGGCACAAAGGGATACCAGCATTCCTCCCACCAGGGCTCTTACAAGAAAAGGATAGGATAACATTTCCGCAATTAGATTCATAGCTTTTCCTCCGTTTCCGCCCTGCAGCATCTGCGGCATCCGGCAGTGGACTTACAGATACCCTGCTCCTTCTCATGGAAGAAATGTCCCGCAGCACGGCTGTTCATATAATCACCGGCAGGGCCATAGAACAGAACCCGTTTTTGAAGGTGGAGAATCTTATTCGCTTCCTCCACCGCGTTTCTCAAATCATGAGAAACCATCAAAATCGCCACCTTGTCCTCCCGGTTCAGCTTCCTTATCATAGCGTAAAACTCCTGAATGGCAGAAGGATCTAGGCCGGTGACAGGCTCATCCAGAATCAAAAGCTCTTTGGTCGCGCAGAGAGCTCTCGCAATCAGGACCCTCTGCTGCTGGCCTCCCGAAAGCTCCCGGTAGCACCGGCTACTTAAGGGCATGATTCCCAACTTCTCCATATTGGCTGCAGCTATGCGCTTCTCACTCTTAGAATAAAAGGGCCATCTTCCTCTCCTACTCAGACAGCCGCTTAAAACTACCTCATAAACGGTTGCAGGGAAATCCTTCTGAGCCGCAGTCTGCTGAGGCAGATAGCCAATGCCGGTAGCCTTTAAGTCCTCCGATACGGACAAGGTTCCTGACGACGGCTTTAAAAGGCCTAGAAAGCCTTTCATCAGCGTGCTTTTACCTGAGCCGTTCTCCCCCACGATGCACAGGTAATCCCCAGGATTCACCTCCATATTTACATCCACAACTGCATCCTGGTTTTCATATCCCAAATCCACATGCTCACATTTTATCAATGGCGTCATTTTTATTCTAATCCCTTTCTCAGGTTTTCTGCATTGCCCTGCATCAGCTGAAGATAGGTAACTCCCTCCTCAAGCTGTCTTCTAGTCACATTATGGCAGGAGTGAAGAAGCAAAGGCTTTGCTCCTGTTTCCTCACTGATAATTTCCGCCGTTCTGTGGCTAGAAAGCTCCAGATAATACACAGCCCCAATCTGAGCCTCCCTCACCTTGTCAATGAGGTAAGCGATGGTCTTAGCGCTTGGCTCCGTATCGGCGCTGCAGCCGGAAAATGCTGCCCGGTAGGACAGCCCGTACTCATCGGCAAAATAGCGGAAGGGAAACTTATCAGCCACCACGATCATCCGGTGCCTCCCCTGGGCAACCACCTCACGCAGCCGTGTATCCAGCTTTTTAAGCTCTCCAAGATATTCATCCCTACCCGCCTGAAAATATTCCTGGTTCTCAGGAGAAGCCTCGCAAAGAGCCTCACTGATAATAGCCACGATAGCCTGAGCATTTACCGGAGAGGTCCAAATATGCTCATCATACTCAATTTCCAGCTCATGGCCGTCCCTTTTGTCAAAAAACGCCTGATACTCTGTCCCTTTGCGGGTACAAGCCTCATAGCCGGGCTTACCGCCAGGCGCCTTATAGGTGTAGTTACAGTCAAATTTATGGGTATGGCTGTCTTTGTGGGTATAGCCATCTTCATGAACATCACTGTCTTCGTGGGTATAGCCATCTTCATGAACATCACTATCTTCATGACAATAGCTGTCTTCATGGGTATGGCTGCCGTCCTCCATCCCCTCTACATGTTCCTCCTCCACCACATCCACATAATCCATCATAGTCAGAACCTTCATATGACTGGTATCCAGTGAATCCAGAACCTGATAGACCCACTGCTCCATCCCGCCTCCATTGCAGATCAGTACATCAGCTTGCTCCATGGCAGCCACATCTGCCGGAGTTGGCTCAAAGGAATGACTGTCCATACCAGCAGGTACAATTAGCTTCAGCTTCACCCTGTCTCCTGCCACCTGGCGCACAAAATCATAATAAGGAAAAATGGTAGTAACCACCGAAAGACGATCATCCTGAAGTGCTTCCCCCTGATGCAAGCCTCCCCGTCTCTCCAGGCGTTCTCCTGCAAATCCAGCTATAAGAGCCATTCCCAGGAGAACAGCAGCAGCCGTACAATACAGCCAGCCTCTCTTTCTTTTCCCAGACAGTTTCCCTCTACACAATCCCATTCACTTCCTTCACAAATTCCACAACCTGAGAGGGGTAATCCACAATGAGCCTGGGCACAAATGCCTCCAGTTCCTCCCTTCCCCTGAATCCCCAGGTGACTCCTATGGTATCCACACCGGCATTCGCCCCGGTTCTCATATCCGTATTGGTATCTCCAAAATAAAGGGTTTCTTCCTTCTCCACCCCAAACTCCCTCATAATTGACCAGACACCGTCAGGAGCAGGCTTCTTCTTAATTCCCAGATCCTCACGCTCCCCGTACACCCGTTCAAAACAGCTCCTGCCAAAAACCTCCGTCACATTCTCCACGGTTCTCTCATGAGGCTTATTGGAAAGAACTGCCAGATGCATCCCCTGATCCTTAAAAAACGCAAGCATGTCCCGGATTCCTTCATAAGCTTCCACCCTGTACATACTACATTCCTTAAAAATCTCCAGGTACCGCCGGCCTGCCTCCTGAACATGCTCCAGCTTCTCATCACCGCAGGCAGACAGCGACCGCTCCAAAAGGGGCCTGTAGCCATCTCCTGCAAACATCTTGGCCTGCTCCACATTAATAGGCCCCAGCCCCCATGCGTCCAGTGTAAGATTCACTGCACGCTGAATGGCATAGATAGAATTTACCAAAGTCCCATCTAAATCAAAAATACAGCATTTATACATAATAATTGCCCTCCCCTTCCTTTTATATACCAATCTCTTCTAACATGACTTTCATCATAGCACAAATCTCCTTCCTTGACCAGTGCTAGTTGTATTTGACATTCCCCCCCTGGTCATGCTATACTTTTTTCAGAATAAACACATTCATACGTTAAACATTTAAAGGAGCAAATGATGAACAACCCCTATGCCATAACCTGCTGTTCTACAGCTGATTTACCGGAAAGCTATCTCACAGAACGAAAGATCCCTTATGCCTGCTTTCATTTTCAAATCAACGGAATGGAATTCAACGATGATTTAGGATGCTCTATACCCATTGAAGAATTTTACAAAAAAATCCGGGACGGCGCCACACCCACCACCTCCCAGGTAAATCCTGAACAATATGAAGCCATGTTTGAGCCTTTGCTGAAGGAAGGGAAGGATATCATCCATCTTACCCTGTCCTCAGGCATCTCCGGCACCTACAACTCTGCCGTCATTGCCAGAGACGAGATGTTGGAGCGTTATCCTAATCGCCGCATTGAGGTTATAGATTCCCTCACTGCATCAGCCGGTTACGGCCTTCTGGTGGACACGTCCTGGGAAAAAATGCAGGCAGGCTTAAACTTTGAAGAGTTAACTGCATGGATTAGGGAGAATCGTCTCAGGCTTCAAAGCTGGTTCTTCACCTCGGATCTGACCCATCTTAGGCGGGGCGGACGTCTCTCTGCCTCTGCGGCCTTTTTGGGCAATATGCTGAATATATGCCCTCTGATGAATATTAATTTTGAAGGCAAGCTGACTCCCCGCGAAAAATGCAGAGGCAAGAAAAAGGTAATCCGCGAAATGATAAAGCGGATGGAAGAACATGCGGAACATGGTTCAGACTACAGCGGCAAATGCTTCCTGTCCCATTCCTCCTGCCTGGAGGACGCTAGGACAGTAGCAGCCCTGATCGAAGAAGCCTTTCCCCGTATAAACGGCAAAGTATTTATTGTGGATATTGGAACCGTCATAGGCGCTCATACAGGGCCGGGCACAGTGGCCCTGTTCTACTGGGGCGATGAGCGCAGCGATTAAGGCAAAAAAAAGGGGGGCTGTCATTTGGCGAACGCCGATAAGGAAGTATCAGAAACACACACTAACTTAAACGGCTGACAAACAGGGTTACAAGTCAAGACCACCCGCTAAGTGAAGTTGTAAGATAAATGTAGACACATGGGAAACCACCATGTTGTCTACATTT
>ERZ773217.984-NODE-984-length-24404-cov-3.734075_pt1 | contig 24404 bp, 17 predicted proteins | sample MGYA00580995_ERZ773217 | MGnify/ENA primary metagenome ERZ773217 (study PRJEB29015, sample SAMEA2737772) | human gut metagenome | biome: human gut; feature: human-associated habitat; material: faeces | place: China | collected 2012 ...
AGGGCGGAGGACACACTCTCAGGTGCATCGGCAATCGCACTTTCGGTAATCTCCACTTCCAGCAGATGATGGGGAACCTGGAACCGATCAGCAATTTCAGAAACCTGGCCGGCAAACCCGTCATGTCCGAAATGCATCTGCGAGAAATTACATGAGACTGTAACAGCGGGACGTCCCTCATCCAGCCATCTGCGTACTGTGCGGCATACCTGCTCAAACATATGAAGGTCCACTCGGACAATAAGACCCTTCTTTTCAAAAAATGGAATGAAGGACCCCGGCATCAGAAGCCCCTGTTCCGGGTGATTCCAGCGAACCAGGGCTTCGCAGCCCACAATCCTGCCTGTATCCATGTCCACCTTTGGCTGGTAATACGCCTCAAATTCCCCCTGTTCCATCGCGGAGGCCAGCCTTCCCTCCAGCCCCTGTTCAAACAGGGCCTTATTCCGCATCTGCTCATCATATAGGAAGCAGCTTCCGCCTGCCGCTGTCTTAGCGCTGCGCATGGCATAGTTCGCAAAGTCAAGCATCTGTTTCATGTCATTAGTCTCGCCGGCATCCGCCTGGTAAACACCAAAGGATACCGCGATCTCATAAGGTATGATTCCCCTCTCCCCACGCCACTTGTTCAGCACCGCCTGGATATGCATCAAATCAGCAGCAAGCGTTTCCCATTGCTTGTAATGCCTGAGCATCACGAAGTTATCAGCCGAAAGCCTGGCGCAGCACTCCCTGTCCTCCATTGATTTCTGTAAGATACTCCCGAATGCGCGCAGGACTTCATCCCCCTCCTCAAAGCCAAAGGTATCGTTTATCAGCTTGAAACGGTCAATGTCACAATAAACCACCGCATATTTCCCCGCCGCCAGGAGTTCCTCCGCCCGGACATAAAAACGGTTTATATTATCCAGACCTGTCAGCTCATCCCGGTAGAGCAGGTCCTGGATACGGCGCTTACTGCGGGAAATATCAAACAGGTTGATGCACAGCAGCAGGATGATGCTGCCGGATACAGCTGCCACAAGCCCTGTTATCAACCAGATATTCTGATGTACAAACGCTTCCATGGTAATGGGACGGACAGAAACGGAGTTGTTCAGCAGCAGGGTATCAATCTCTTCATTGGACATATACTGGATATATTTATCCAATATGGAGAACAACCTGGGGTCGGCAGATTTGGATACGCCGATACAGAGGTCGTTTGGGTACTGGGTCAGCGCAGTGACATGAAGCTTTTCATATTTGGGGTCGCTGATTATGTAATTTGCCGTCTGGGTATTGGTATAAGTTGCCTGAGCTTTTCCATCCAGGACTGCATCAAAACACGCCTGTATAGAATCGTAATATTGGATTTCCTTTTCCGGATTGTTTTGGGCGACATGTTCAGAGAGCTGATACCCCTCAGGAAGAGCCAGCACCTCTATCTCCGTTCTTTCAGCCTGGGTAATCATTGCACTGGGGGTATTCAGGAAACGCAGTGTGGTGTTCATATGGTTGCGCTCATCCCACAGATAATCTCCATCCACAACGGAAATGGCATCCGTCTCCCCCAGTTTCACTGCACGTAAGGCCGTGGCTGCAGGGCAGGCTTCAAACTGGAAGTCCAGCCCGCTCTTCTCTGCAATCCGGGCAAAAATATCTGCCATAATACCGTTTAACTCGCCTTCAGCATCTTTATATGAGAAAGGGGCAAACGAAGGGTCGTAAGAAATATGTATCGGCTCATCCGCAGCCTCGATGTATTCAACTTCTTCCTTGGTTAGTACCGGAACCTGATTGGAGCTTGGTGAGAGATACTTGTCATAAAGGTCCGTCCGATAATCAGGATTGCGCAGAAGAATGTCATTAATGGACCGGTTAATCTGAGCCAAAAGGTCCGGACGCTGTTTCGAGACCGCAATGTACATTGGGGTCGGGGCAAACCGCGCAACACTGCGGAACACACTGCTGCGGCCCAGGTGGGTAATTGCCACACCATCCAGGGTCCCGCTCCCAAGCGCGTCCAGCAGTTCCTGCGTCTCATCATATTCAATGATGGTGAGCGCAACGCCGTTCTGCGCACAGTAGCGTTTGAAACTTTCGCCAACCTCACCCCCCTTAATAATGCCTACCCTCATGCCCTGGAAAGCGTCAAAATCCTCATAATTGTAACGGTTATCATCAATATCCCATTCATCCCTTTTACCTTTGTCTGCATATGAATTCCCTCCTCAACGGCTCGGCTCCATTATTCATACAAACTGCATCTTTCCTTTTTGAGCTTTAAGGCTATTTTAACACATATACCGGACAAACGCAATTTGATGCATGTTGAAAAAACCTATATAATATAACGATGCTAGTATCGGCACAATACATCTTTCAACAAATGGCTATGGGAACACTTTTACTCTTAATTATGAAGATATCTGCCGGGGCGTTTCACAGATATCCGGTTGTTCCTTTATACTTTTCTAAAAATTATTATGCAGAAAACTTTGTTTATGCTATAATTTTTTATTAGGGATTTAAAAAGATTCTTTCGAGATTTGACTATAAAAGGAGAATATTATGGATTTAACCAGTCTTCGGTACTTTGTCGCATTAGCCCGGAATCTTCATTTCACCAAAACAGCACAAGAACTGTATATTTCCCAGCAAAATCTGAGTCAGCATATAAACAAACTGGAAACTCACTACTGTACCCCATTATTCTACAGAAAACCAAAGCTTCAATTGACGCCAGCGGGCAAAGCCTTGTATGACTCATGCATTAAAATTCTCACAGAGGAAGATAATATCTCACGGCAAATGAATGATATCATTCAAAATAATGTGGGTTCTCTTTCCATCGGAGCAAGCCAGTACCGCGGCCAGTACTGGCTTCCGCTCATTCTTCCTGACTATCTAAAGCGCTGGCCAAATATAAATGTGCAGGTCACTATGGAACGGTCGGAAAAGATGGAACAGCTTCTTGTCTCGGGGGACCTGGACTTTTTCGTAGGAATCAAGCAAGGCGATGATTCCCTGCTCCGATTTATTCCGTTAATGAATGACAAAGTATATATGGCTATCACAAGGGAGCTGATGGAGCAATATTTTGGTGAAGAGACTGATACGATTATTACAAAATGCAGCAATGGCACCACCCTGAAAGAATTTAAAGAGGTACCATTTATGCGGTTGAAATCCACTTACCGGCTCCGTATGCTGACTGACAAGTGTTTTCAGGCCGTAGGCTATAAACCACGGCAGATTCTGGAAGTGGAATCCATCGACCTGATGATTTCTCTGTTCCCATATAGTCTGGGCGCCTTTTTCTGCACAGGGATGCGGGTTCCATCGCTCAAAACCTCCCATCCAAACACTTACTTTTTCCCGGTACAGCTGAATGGAAAAACCTTGCTCAATCCACTCGGCATTGTATACCATAAAGACCGTTTTCTTCCCAGATATGCACAGGATTTCATGGAGCGGTTAAAATCTTTTTTTGCATCATTTGAAAATTCTTCCTGTTAATTATTAATATAAAGGAAAAACAAATGGCGCCCATATAATATAAGCGGCGGCAAAAACAGCCGCCGTTGGCAGTCCTGCTTTTATATAATCGCTGAAACGGTATTCACCTGCTTCCATAATCAGCGCCTGGATTCCGGCCGCCATCGGAGTAGAAATAGAAAGCGTAGCGCCTGCCACTGTGGCAACCATAATGGCAGTGGGATTGATTCCTGTTGTACAGGCCACAGTAGCCGCAATGGGCATCGTCAGATTGATCACAGGTATATTGCCCATAAACTGCGTCATGGCAAAGGGTACAAGCAAAAAAATAGCAACCAGCACATATTCACTTTGGCTGGAGTTTGTTGCGAAAACCAGTTTTTCTACAATCCAGTCTGCAATTCCGGTTTTGGTCAACGCATTTGCAAAACCCAGACTTCCCGCGAATATACACACAGTATTTAAGTCAATTGCTCCAAATGCTTCTTTTCCACTCAGCACGCCGCTGACAATCATCAGCAATGCGCCGATCAGAGGCGCATAGTGTGACGGAATCCCCACCAGAGAACTGATAATCATTGCAGCAATGCTGCCAAAAAAGATTCCAATTCCCATTTTATCCTTAATTTTAGAAAGATTGCAGTTCTCGTTCAAAATAATCTCTTCCTGATTTTTGTCCCCATTTTCTTTTTGATTTGAAATAAACTTATAGCCAAATAATCCAATAAAACTGATTGTCACTATCAATACCGGCAATCTTGCAATAGCTGAATCAAATAAACTCATACGAACAGATGACCCCATCATCTGTAAATACGAATTTCCCTGTTCCATAAAAGCTGCTCCCATTCTTTTTCTCATAAATACATTCTCCTTTTTTATTTTTCCCCGCAGGGATATTTACGCCTTTTATTCAGCCTTTGCAGACAGATCCTTTACCTTCTTGTCCACCAATACTGCAATTAAGAGGGATACCATTGGAAGCATTGTTGCCCCCGCTGCTGTGGCACTGGTCAGCATTGCAAGAAAAGAGGCAATATACATACAAATCCATCTCATTTTCTTCTCACTGCTGCCAATTTTCTGAAGAAGCTTCTGTATCTTTATAATAAAACTTGTTTTCATAAGACCGGCGCCTAAAATGAAAATCGAAGCAAACAGAAAAACCGTTGTGTTTCCAAATCCCGCCCAGGCTTCTGCTGATGACAGTACCCCCGTAATCTCTAATGCAAGACAGCAAAAAACCGCTGTCATTCCATAAGGAATTTTTGCCCAGATATAACTAATAAGCATAAAAAATCCTATTAATAATGTAACCTGAATATCCCCCATTTTTCTCCTCCCTATTATAGTTTCGATTTTTGCTTTTATATTTTAAATTTTTCCTTTTATATTTTAGATTTTTCCTTATACAGAACATGCAGACACTCCGCTTTTTCAAAGCCGAATGTCTGCTCTTTCATCTCAGTTATTAATAATCATACATACCCACCGGTTTTCTGTCCGGCTTAATCGTATCAGTATATACGGGAGCTGTTTCATAATCAATATCCGGTATAGGCCAGGTTGGCTCTTTTCCTTCATACATCTCCACAATTCCCATTGCAGCCATGTAAGAAGCCCGCATTGCCGCTTCCACCGTATTGCCGCCAACATGCGGAGTAATCATCACATTATCCAGAGTGATCAGCGGCATATCCGGAAGAATGGGTTCGTGCACAACAGCGTCCAGCGCAGCGCCTGCTATTACATGATTCTTACAGGCCTCATATAAATCCTGTTCATTGACCACCGCGCCTCTTGCTGTATTAATCAGGAATGCGGTGGGCTTCATCATTGAGAGTGTTTCTTTATTAATCATATTTCTTGTAACAGAGGTATTTGGCGTATGTAAAGATACATAATCACTTTCTCTGAAAATACGTTCTATATCTCTGACCACTTCAACCCCCTCCGGGAAATCACATGCCGGCTTATATGGATCATAGCAAAGCACATTCATCTCCATTGCCAGGCAGCGTTTCGCCGTGCGGCTTCCGATATTTCCACATCCAATCAAACCAACGGTCTTTCCGTTCAGCGTAGTCATATATGTTTTCAGTTTTGCATCGTAAAAATCCACTGTTAACATATCGCGAAGACGTGTTACATTTCTGCTCATATACAGCATCAGCATAAGAGCTGTCTCCGCAACTGATGTGCTGTTCGCAACCGGAGCGTAAAGGCATTTCACTCCATAATCCGCTGCCGCTTTTAAGTCCACAGCGTCATATCCGGCCCCATGGCGTACCAGAACTTTGAGATTCGGTGCAGCTGCTTCAAATACAGCTCTGGGCATTTTCGTAATTCGTACGATAATGGCGTCCGGCTTATGCTCCTTCATGTCCGCAATTACATCTTCCGTTTCAAATCCGCGGCCGTCAATCAACGTATGTCCATGGCTTTCCAGCAAATCGCGTGCATCTTTTTTTAATTCCTGTGGTAAAAGAATTTTCCAACCCATAATTTCTTCCTCTCATTTCATGATTCTTCATTATTCTTAGCAAATGCCCATGATTTTCCAATACGGAAGTCCGATAATAAGGAATACCGCAAAAATCATAGCTAATAAAATGGTTCCTTTCAGATACCAGTCTTTCTGGCTCACATAACCATTTCCAAAAATATAGATACTTGCACCGTTTCCGTAGTTGCACAAAAGCGCGCCATATCCGCCGAAAAACGCCAGCATCAAAGACAATGCCATTATATTTACATTTGTGGATGCCGCCAATGTCAAAATAACCGGGTAAATAGAGGCGATATAGGCTGCATTGGACACGAAGAAGTACTTTGTAACAAAACTTATTAACAGCAGAATCACTAATACAGCCATTCCATTCACAGCTGAGAGATCCAGATAATTTTGTATCTGGCCAGACAGCCAGGAATAAAATCCTCCTTCATTAATTGCGCCGGATATACTGAAAAATGCACCGTACCATATGTACATGTTCCATGCACCCTTTTCCGCCATCAAGTCATTCCAATCCATGACCCCAAGCAGCAGCTCCAATGCCAGAAAAGCAAATGCAACCACATACATACTGATTCCAATTTTCCCCCCAAGCATCCATCCCAGAATCGCCATGATAAATAATGCCAGCAGAATTTTCTCGTCTTTTTTCATTGCGCCCATTTCCTGCATTTTACTGACAACAAAGGGTTTAATATCTCCCAAATCTTTCATCTGGGGCGGATAGAGCTTATACACAACCAGCGGGCACAAAAACAAAACAATCAGTCCCGGCACCAATGCCGCCTTAAACCACAGCATCCATGTCAATTCCACTCCGGCAATGTCTTTAATGGTTGAGGCAATCACTGCATTGGATGCCATTCCTGTCAGAAACAATACTGCTGTGGACATGGCCACTACATGTTCCAGCAGCTCCAGATATCCTCCCAGCTTTTGCGGATCCTTGTCCGGATAAGAACCCAGTGACTCTGAGACGCCCCGGAAAATAGGAAATACAATTGCAGAACGGGACGTATTGGACCCGGTGGCCGGACTCAGTATTAAATCACAAAGCATCATGACATATCCAAGACCCAGAGAGGATCTTCCGAATTTGGTTCCCCCAAATTTGGAAAGCAATATGTATGCAAGACGTTTTCCTAATCCGGTTTTCTTAAACGCCCCGCAGGCAAGAAGCACTGCAAGCAAAAACCAAACTCCCTGGGCAGCATATCCGCTGTACAAAACAGCTGGTTTTTCAACAAAGCAGGCCCCAAGTCCCAATACAATCAGGCTGATTACCGGCTCTGAAAAAGGTTTCAAAATTAATCCGCACAGCAGGGACAGACACAGACCGAACATATGCCAGGTCTCTGTCTCCAGGCCTGCGGGAGCAGAGATAAGCCATGTCAGGAGCGGAAACAAAACTACCGGTATCATTTTTACCAGACGATTTTTCATCTGTTTCTCCTCCTCTTTTAGCAGTTATAAACGTCATCTATAATCTCTACATTTTTCTTTTCCATCAAATCTTCTACCCACTGGCGGTTCACAGTCCCTTTTGCAGAATTCTCCGCTTTCTGTTTATCTGCCGCTGAAAGTGTCCTGGCTTTTTCAAGAATCTCTGCCGCATCCTGTCTCGGAATAACGATTACGCCGTCTTTATCGCCCAGAATAATATCTCCGGGGTTTACAGTAATGCTGCCGCACGCAATCGGAACATTTACCTCGCCAGGACCTTCTTTATAAGGGCCGGCCGGATTCGTTCCAGTTGCATAAATCGGCAGATGCCCTTTTGAAATCACATCAATATCCCGAATCGGCCCATCAATCACAATTCCGGCAATTTTTTTGAAACCCTGCATGTAATTATACATGATTTCTCCCATAATCGCCCGGCTCCGCTCGCCCTCGTTGGAAACAACAATCACATCGCCCGGCATAGACATATTCATTGCCTTATGAAGCATCATATTGTCACCAGGCCTTGCCTTCACCGTTAAAGCCACACCGCACATAATTGCTTCAGACGGGTTTGACATCAGTCTGATACTGGGATTCATGCCGCATAACCGTCCCATACAATCTGCTACATTTGCTGCCGGTAATTTGCTGAATTCTTCTACTAAATAGTTATCCGGTAAATTTCTCTTTAAAAAAACACGATTTCCAACTGCCATTTCCTTCTCCTCCTTTATCAATGCGTTTCCAGGCAAAGTGTTGTTCCTGCCTGAACAAAATGGATATCCGCATCCATCATATCCGCATAATATAAAATCATTCCTTCAATCGATCTGGGAATCACCTTTGACTGTCCGGAATGAGCAACCACCAGCCCTGTAACCTCATTAGGAAGCCCGTATTTTTGTGTATAATAACCGCTCAAAAATCCGTGCTGGTAAATCTTACCCAGACTGCTCTTCCTGCTCGTTTTGCTTCCCTGGTCACCCATCTCCATTTCTTCAAGCTTACATACATCATGCAAAACCGCAGCAAGGATTAAAATATCAGTATCAATCTCATAACCATATTTTTCAACGGTATTTCGCGCAATCATAAGCGCATTCGCTGTAACACTTTCCGTATGCTTCACCAGTGCCACTCCAGGAGCACGGGTTGCAAACTGCGCGTCCGCTATATCTTCCCATGAGCTGTTTTCAAATGCTTCCACCCAGATTTCAGCTGCCTTTTTTGCATATTCCTGATTTTTTATCTCTGATAATTGGGGAAAATATGATCTAACCATCTCTTCTGTTATTTTGGTCATATTGAACCTCCTTCTGTTTCATTTAAAATATTCAGCATGCCTTTTATTTTCTGATATCATTATATATTCTTTTTTAACAACAGTAAAACAAGGTTATATTTATTTTTGACAACAAATCGTTGTAAAGAATATGGATTTATGGTGGTTTTTTATTATATATATTGTGCAGGTTTGATGGATTATATGGCGGAGATTAAGGAATGATAATAAAAGAAATGCCTGCCAGCGAATATGTAGTGTTTCATTTCGGGGCTAAAATGCCAAGACAGTTTAGAGCCAGTTGCCGATAACATTTATTAAATAGGGTTTCCGCAATTGACTTGTCAGTTAAATGAATCCGCAACATATGTTTTTGCAAAGCATGGCGAGGAAGTGGGTGAAGAAGGGAAAAGCAAAATAGAGTACTGGGTTCCGATTTTACAGACAGCAAGGTCTGTAAACATTGAAACGAAAAATGACCGCCACGTTAGCGACGGCCAAGTAAATAATTGAGTGTGTGAAGAAATCTCTGTAAAAGCAGCTCTTCTATGATAATGGCAGGGCTGAAAGCTTCTCTATGAGCGTTCAGCCCTTGGTTTATATATACCGCACAATACTGCATATGTCAAGACCAGGCGGATTCCCGCCTGGTTTGAACGGTCCTGGATTCTCTTACATCGGCAGTCGGCCCTCATACATGAGGCTCAGTTCCCCATATACCTGGCCCCAGTTCCGGATTGGCATCGTCCACTTCTTTGTTGCTTCAAATGTTGACAAGTACAGAGCTTTTAAAAGGGCTGTATCGCTTGGAAACACGCTCCTCTGACGATTCAGCTTCCGGTATGTGGCGTTCAGGCTTTCGATTGCGTTCGTGGTATATATAACCTTGCGTACAGTCGTTGAAAACTTAAAGATGGGGACGATCGCGTCCCAGTTCTGGTGCCAGCTTTTCATGGAATTCGGGTACTTTTCTGACCATTTTTTTGTGCCCCGCTCCAAGGCTTCTAATGCCTTCTCTTCTGTTGGCGCCTGGTAAATCGTTTTGAGATCTGCCGCAAAGAGCTTACGGTCCTTGTCTGATACGTATTTTAACGTATTCCGCACCTGATGGACAATGCACCTCTGGTATTCCGTCTTTGGAAAGGCAGCGGCTATCGCTTCCTTTATCCCTGTCAGTCCATCGGCACAGAGGAGCAGGATGTCTTTTACTCCACGGTTTTTTAAACCGTTCAGAACGGAAAGCCAGTACTTGGCACTCTCATTTTCGCCAACCTCGATGGTCAGAACCTCTTTTAAACCATCTGAATTAATCCCCAGTACAACATAGGCCGCCAGCTTACGGATCACGCCGTTATCCCGTACAGAATAGTGGATTGCATCGATATAAAGCACCGGATAGACATCGGAAAGGGGGCGGTTCTGCCAGTCTTCAATCTGGGGCAGAAGCTTATCCGTCACATCCGAAATGAAGCCTTCGGAGGCCTCGAAGCCGTAGATATCCTCCAGTGTTTCCGAGATCTGCCGTGTTGTCATCCCTTTAGCGTACATGGATATGATCTTCTGATCGATATCAGAGATATCTTTCTGGCGTTTCTTTACCACCTGTGGTTCAAAGGTGGAGTTACGGTCCTGTGGGACTTCGACTTTCATGCTTCCATAGCTGCTATTCACCTGTTTGGTTTTATAGCCATTGCGATAGTCATCGCAATCGGAACGTTCTGACTTGCGATAGCCAAGATGCTCGTCCATCTCGGATTCCATCATCTCTTTGATGGTACCGCCCAGTAGATCTTTGAGGGCATCCTGAATGTCCTGGGCAGATTCAATCTCATACTCCTCAAGAAGCTGCCGGATGATGTTTCGCTTTCCATCCGTCATTTGCACTTTGTGTACAGATTTCTTTTCTCTTGCCATAATAAAAAGGCCTCCTATGATTTTTATTTTATCATAGAAGACCTTATAAATCTTTAATTACAGAAAAACTTTCACAGACTCAAATAATTACTCATTATGATAGATTGTATTTCCTTTTTATCTCAACTATTTTTCACCTGTCCGCCTTTTCTCTTGGTATAGCTTAAATGAGATTCTTTCTAAGGTAGACAATCATACTTTTGTCTACCTCAGCTTTGATACTAATGTATCATAAAAGATTTCCACATTAATGGGCTTTGCCAAATGTCCATTCATCCCGGCAGCCAATGCATGTTCCACATCCTCTTTAAATGCATTAGCTGTCATTGCTATGACAGGCACACGTTCAGCATCAGGATGGCTACTGGCACGCAATTGCTTTGTTGCTTCATAACCGTCTATAACAGGCATTTGTATATCCATTAAAATTAAATCGTAATAGCCACCAGGGGATGCAAGGAATATATCCAGCGCCTCTTTTCCATTTTCAGCACAGTCTATCTCGGCACCAGTCACCTTAAGGATTTCCATGGCAATTTCTCTGTTTAGTATATTATCTTCTACCAGCAGAAAATGTCTGCCCGGAAACTCCGGAGGAATGAACTGAGCTATCTGTTCTGGCTCCTGCCCAAGTATATTCTTTGTCAGCGATACTAATATGTCATAAAGGCTTGATTCAAACAACGGTTTTAAGATAAACGCATTTGCTCCGTCTGACCTTGCTTTGTCCTCAATTTCAGCCCAATTGTAGGTAGAGATTATAATGTCTGGTTTCTTCGGACCAATTTTTTCGCGAATACAGCGTATTACCTCTATACCATCCACATATGACATTTTCCAATCAATCATGCAGATATCATAATCCTGTAATGCTTTGTGGGCATTAAACACCCTCTGTAAAGCCTCATGTCCTTCACTTACACAGTCTGCATGAATACCCATTCTATTCAGAAGCATGGAAGCATAATTACAGTTGTCCTCATCGGGGTCTGCAACCAGCACTTTGAGAGGCTCCCATTCCCATTTTTTATGTTTTCCTTCGTTTGGTACATCGACAGGCAGAACAACCGTACAGGTAGTTCCTTCACCCAGTTTGCTTTCAACCTGTATGGAACCGCCCAGTAATTTAACCAGATTATAAGTAATAGCCATCCCAAGACCTGTTCCGCCATATTTTCGGGAAGTGCCGCTGTCGGCCTGCTCAAATGGTTTAAATATACGTTTCAGGTATTCATCGCTCATACCAATCCCTGTATCTTTGGTTATGAACTGGAGATGGGTTTTTCCATCAACAACAGGTGCTGGGTTTACTTCCAGATGAACCACACCGCCTTTTGGAGTGAATTTAATTGAATTGGAGAGGAGATTAAGGAGAATCTGGTTGATACGCATACAATCCCCAATATACACTGCTTCCGGAACGTTTTTTATACCACATTCAAATTTCAATCCCTGCTCTTCTGCTTGGGCATAAATGGTAGCTACAAGCGGTTCCAGCAACTGTTGTAGTTGAAAAGGTTCGTGGTTTACGGAGAGTTTTCCTTCTTCTATCTTAGACATATCCAACACATCGTTGATAATTGTCATCAGATGTCGGGAAGAAAATGTAATTTTAGAAAGACAGTCCTCTATCCTGTTGGAATCATCCAAATGTGTAGCCGCTATTTTTGTCATTCCAATGATTATACTCAAGGGGGTATCCTGGACTGGCGTAATTCATTCTTTCCGGCCTTTGGCTATGAGCCCCTCAGTTCCCCGGCATGTGGCACTTTTATGTTGGTTTTAAAAGTTTACTGATTTACGAAATTTCTTTATCGGCCTCATCCTCCCCGGATACTCCCATTGCCAGCAGCATCAGCATGACAGGTGTCACGATAGGAACGCTGATGTTGACTGATGCCTGGGCAGCATAACAGATTACGGCAAAGGCAATTGCCATTACATAGGGCCGTTTTCCGGATAAACGAATCATTTTCCGGATGGATGTAACCAGTAATGCCAGATAGGCCACAAGTCCGGCCAAACCAACCGTCACCAGATATTGAAGATATTCATTATGAGCGCTGTCAAAAAATTCCCCATAGCGCATTACCATTTCATCATAATGGTTTTCCATGACAACCGCCCCATATGTATCCGGTCCTGCACCAAATATTTTCTGTTTAAAGGGAAACTTCCCATAACTTTCCATACCGATTCTCCATATGTACCAGCGATGCGTTCCCCAGTCGTCATTGATCGTCAGATACTGTGCCAATCCGCCGTAGTTCCCTGCATTTCCACAGACATTCACATCATAAAGGACAAAGCCGGTCAGGATAATTCCCACGGACAGGAATGCCAGCCAGGCCCACCTCCCCTTGTTTCCATCCCGCATAAGGGGATGGGTGTCCGGAATCATTTTCATCATCCAACACAGTATGAAGTACAAGGCCCACAGGACTGCCACCAGAAGAACAGTGTCATTCCATTAAAAATCCTGTAAAGGCTGACAGTCTTTACAGGATTTCCATATTCCATGTTTTATTTTCTAAAAGCTACTTCCAAAATTAAATTTTGCACTGCTTATCCATTTATTTTTCATTGTCATCCCCTCTTTTTCTGCCAAGGAAGCCATACAGGCCAAGCATAAGTCCTGACATCAGACATACCCACTGTGCCATTGGATTCTGCCCTGTCTTGGGAAGAGGCGCCAACGGAACTTCTCCCGGTTCAATGGTAACTCCTTCGGGAAGAGGCGCTAAGGGAACTGCTTCCGGTTCAATGGTAACACCAGGTCCGTTGGTATCCGGTGTCGCGCGATGCCCGCCCGGGGTGGTACCTCCTCCGCCTCCACCACTGGTGCCTCCGCCGGATGGGGGAGTCGGAGGGTTCGGAGGGGTGGTGTTTTCTGGTACTAAAGTAATTGCAGCATAGTATCCACAATTGTAACCCTGATATGCATTTCCCATTCTGGGATGGAAAAACATTCCCAGAGTAAAGTCACAGCTTTCCCCGCTGGATAATCCATCGCCGAGTGTATCTGCGAAACTTGCATCCGCGCTCTGCCATTCGCTGGTATCATGATCCATAAACAGTGCAAGGGGTGTATCATATCCGGTTCTCTCACCAAATGTCACACCAAATAATTCCTTATAAAAAGTGTCATATAAAAGGCCTCCAAGCTCCGGTTCCACCTCATAAAGCCGCGCTTCAAGTTTACTTTTTGATGTGAAAATATTAGCGAAGTCAAAGTAGGGATAAGTACCGTCATACTTAGCTGCTACTTCATCAATTGTACCGCTTAAATCAAATGTGCCGTTATTACCCACACTTTCCATTGATAAATTGCCAAATACAGTACTTAAATCATCTGTGTGATAGTAATTCTTATAATAATCCGTTAAAGGATAATCGCCATCATAACCTTTTTCATATAAGACATCGTAAATAGTCAGCATGTCTTCAAAACTTATTTTTGTTTTGCCAAACAGCTCTTTTATTGCATTGTTTTGAACCCGGTATGCTCCATAAGTACGGTCAATTATCTGTCCGTCAAATCCTTTGATCGTCACATCCATTCCTGAAAAGGATGTGTCAACATTTGATTCCGGCGTTTGAACCGATAGGCTGTTTGCCTCATATAAATACTTTATTTTTGAATTATTAGTCAGGTTTAAATTTAAATTAAATTTATACGTTGGCATGACTCCATCGTCCGCCCCAAATTTGCGCATTGCTTCCATAAAAGCGTCACTCAACACAAATGTAAGTGGTCCCTCTGCATCTTCTGCGATTGCAGCATCTACGGTAAGATCATACCCACCCTGCACTTTATTCAAAGTACTATTTGTTGTATCAATTACTATATATTCTGAATTATTTCTATACTCAAATGTGCTTGTAGATGATAAATATGATGTTGGCACATATCTATGTCCGAATTCGTTGCCATCCGGATATGCTATTGCAAATACCGAAAAATGGCTGGTTTCAAATGCAACCGTCCCCTCTCCTTCATTTACATCACATTTTATATCATTAACTTTTAGATCATTTTCCTGATCCTCAAGGTGAAACACGTTAATTTTATCTGATTCTACAGATCGCTCATTTGAAACTGATTCTGGAATATCCAGGCCGGAAAATGAAACCTTTACATTACATCCCGGTTGAACCGGCTGTCCATTTTCATCCTCCAGAGTTATGTCAAATACCCTTACTTCAACCGACCCGTAACCATCCGCTGCACATTTTCCTTTAATAACAGAACTGGTATCTTCATCATCAATAGCAATTGCAGATAACGATTTTACCGAAGCGTCAAATTCACCATCCAATGGCTCCACTGAAATTGTAATTCCGTCAATCTCTGCCATAAATGCTGCTGTATCAGAAACCGTCTCCTCTGGTTCGAGAAGTTCAACCTCAATATCCAGATTCTCCTCAATATCCGTTACTACATACGTTGCCATACCGGCCAGCCCGCTGTCTTCCTCCGTATCCTCTTCTGCTTCAGCAGCCAGCTCGTATCCATTGGCTGTTACAATCTGAATCGCATAACCATCCACAGGTTTAACCGTGAAAGATAGCTCCTCACCTTCCTGTATTAAGGTTTCACCCTCAACCTCAGCTGCACCCTCCGGATTTACCGTATAGGTGATTGTAAATTCCTTCTCTTTTTCCTCTTTGTCTGCCAGGTCTCCAGCTGCCGCCCCGCCAGCTGCTACGCCACCTGTTTCTCCATTGACGTTTTCTTCTCCTTCGACTCCAGGATCTTCTGCGCCTTCCCCTTTGTTTCCGGTTCCTTCTCCGCTCTCGCCTCCGGCGGTCTCTCCGCCTTCCCCTTCACTTCCGGTTCCTTCTCCACTCTCGCCTCCGGCGTTTTCTCCGCCTTCCCCTTCACTTCCGGTTCCTTCTCCGCTCTCGCCTCCGGCGCTTTCTCCGCCTTCCCCTTCGCTTCCGGTTCCTTCTCCGCTCCCGTTACCACTTGAGCTATCGCTTCCACCTGTGCTGTCGCTTCCGCCGGAACTGTCGCTTCCGCCGGAACTGCCGCTTCCATCGGAACTGCCGCTTCCATCGGAACTGTCGCTTCCACTGGAACTGTGGCTTCCGCTGGAACTGTGGCTTCCACCGGAACTACTGCTTCCACCTGTGCTATCGCTTCCACCGGTGCTATCGCTTCCTCCCAAGCTGTCACTCCCGCTTCCTCCTGTGCTGTCGCTTCCGCCTTCACTGGTAATCTCCTGAGCCAGAGACACATTCAAACATGTGCCGACATTAGAAAAAGCAAGCACGATGGCTGTCAGCAGCGCCGCATGGCGTGAATGCTTTTTCATAACATTTTTCTTTATCATAACCAGTACCTCCTGATATTTACAAATACAACCCTTTACTCAACTCATGGTAATATAATATAGGAGAGGGTATTTCAAAAAGCATTTCAAAGAAACACCTTTTCGTGTCTATTTTCAGCTTTTTCCAATATGTGACTGAAATGTAACCAAAAGGGAACCTTTTTCAAGATTCCCTTGCTATTTCTATATGCACAGAATGACCGCCCAAGCAAAAATCTGCCTGTCCATTTTACACAGACACGCACGGTGCTTATACCAATGTATTCCACGCTGTTTCCAAAGCCACCGACATCATATCCCCAAAGGACTCCTGCCGCTTCTGCGCGGTCATGGCCTTCTCCTTACAGTTTTTTCACGCCTGTTATCTTCTTTTCCTTTTTCTGTCCCCGGACACCAATCCTTCAGATTCACGTTTTCTATATGCAGACTTACCTTTTGCCCATACCTTCTGCGCATCCCGGATACAATACGGTTTTCAACAATGCGGCATTTATCTTCCCGCAGTTCGTTTGCCAGAATCAGAATCTGATCCGGTCCGTACTTTGTATAAACGTCTCCTCTGCGAAGGGTACTGTGGACCACTTCACACAGAGCGTCCTCATACTCCTGAAGCTTCCCGCCATCCTCTACCGGACAATCTTTCCCGTCCCGGACCGTGCATACAATCAGAAATCCCCTGCGTTTCCCCCGCTCCACGGACCGGATAACCATACGGAAGCAGTCAACAAATCCCGGATAAGTACAATAATACGATCCGGCCGACCACTCCCTTTCCTCAAGATTCCCCCTGATCTCTTTCAGACCGCCATTCACATGCTCTATCTGCCAATCTGTTTGAAATACGCCAGCACGTGATCCGGGGGAATGCTGCCGGTCTCGTCAAGCAGCGTTTGTGTTACATAATCATATGTCTTTAATGCATCTCCATACCGCTTTAACGCCAACAAAGCTCCGATCTTTTGCTCCGCCCACTCTGCCAGGGGATAGGCCGCAGTTGCAGCATCGCACAGCCTCACAATCTTCTGATGGTCCCGATGGTTCTTCATCAGGCGGCAGGCTTCCCTCACGCCTTTGAAATAAATATCCTGGTAATGGCTCCGAAGAGATTCCGCCCACACCTCGCCGGACAGAACAGGAAGGAATTCTCCGCCGTAAAGACGGCAGGCCTGTTCCAGAAGCAGCTGGCGTGCAGCTTCATCTTCTGTTTCCATGGCCCGGTTATAATAATCTTCCATGAGAGCGGCGTCCATCTGGAGTTCAAATTCTCCCCCCGCTCTCCCCATTTTCAAATAATATGTATTTTTTTCGACCACCACATATTCTCCCAAAGGCAGAACAGACTGGGAAAGTATTTTTCTCAGACGTGTTGTTGTAATTCTAAGCGCGTTTGCAGCATCCGTACTTCTTCTGTCATAAAGAAAATCCTGAAGCTTTACGCGGCTGATTCCATTTTCTCCAGCCCATATCAGGAGCAGGAAAAGCTGCATCACCTTTCCCTTAACCGACATCGGCAGCTCCCACGGCTCTCCATTATAAAGTATCTCCAGTGTTCCCAGCGTCCGGGCATATAATGTATTCCTGACCGCCAGGTTATTTTTGTTTATCTCATTCATCTATGGTACCGCCTTTTAGCGTCTATTTTTCCAATTATAACCATTATACAGGAAAACCATTTCAAAAAGCATTTCAAACTTACATTATTCTGAATTTATTTATGTCTAAAGCCCATTTTCCGGAGTAGGAATGGTCAATTTTCAATTTAATCCTATACGCTTCCAGACCCATAAACTTCAGGAATACCAATTGGTAGAGCCGGACCTTTAAGTGAAAGAAGAGTTCGCAGTACGCAAAAAACGGAAAAGAATCTGCAATAAGATAATTTCCCGTTTTTATGTTATCTATTTTGATATCCACCGAAACTATTCAGTCAGCATCTACCCACAAATGATATGTTCCACAGTGCAGACACCGAAATAGATATCCGGCCAAGCTGCCGCTCTTTTCCAAATACTCCCGTGCATTGTCAAACTCATCACGGGCATCGTATTCGGCAAAAACCTCATCCGCGATGCCCATCCGCTCTAACTCTTCTGTTCCAACATCACCGATAAATGCACAATAATCATTACAACAAGCCAGCCAGTATTCACCCTGCCAGCTTGCATATCCCGGAGTCCGCTTAAACAATTCCTCTGTTTTTTGAGGGTCGGAAACCAAGCCACTTTCCGCATCCCGAATAAAAACACCCTCGAATTTTTCTGCCGCTTTCCCGTCTGATATACACTCCAGGCAGATACAATGAACATCATCTATACAATACATAGTACTGCAGTATTCATTCACTTCTTTTCCACAACACTGACAGACACCGTTTTCATGTTCAATAATATCGTTATCATATACGTTGGGGTGATACTTAAACACAATCTTCTTTTCCATATCATTACTTCCTCGTAACATATAAATAAACGCTGCTATAACTTTCAATTCAGGTAAATTATACCACATTGCAGTCCAAAAGAACATAACGGAATCCATTGTCGGATAACGGATTAAGCATGCACGAAAAAGAGGGGCTTCCCATGCGCCGCCCAATGCTGTGCATGCTGAATAAATATGCGGCCCGCCGGAAATAAGCGGACCGCATATCTATATATAACTCTGTTCAGACACATCCGCATCCATGGGATTGTTGTGGACATGGCCGAATATATTGGCATTCTGGCTTTTCTATCACTGCTTATGGCAGGTTCAGGCTTTTTCCAATGGGCGGTCCAGGATATCACACAGATCGTCATAATCCATCTCGCCGTTAAACCTCAATACTTCCTTTCCATTCCGGAATATGACTACCACCGGGATACCTCCCACATTGTAGGTGTCCACCAGATCCTGGTTTGCATCCACATCCACATAACGGATTTCGTATGCCCCGTCATATTCTTCCTTCAGGGCTTCTTCCAGCACAGGGTGCAGGGCCTTGCAGTGAACGCAGCGTTCTGCGCCGAACAGTACCAGGACCGGTTTATCCTCCACTGCCAGTACCTCATCCTTCCAGTTGGCCGCGCCGACGGGATGGAATACCTGCGTATCCACTTCAAAAACCTTTTCCCTCTGTGACAGGTCTTCCTCATCATCCGTTGCCACACAGAGCGCCACATCCTGATAATACGGCAAAGTCCCCTCAACATCAATCACCTTTTTTGCTCCAAACACCCCTGCACCCGGAACACGGTAGGTCACATTATCAATGCGCTCAATCGGTACCTCTGCCGGAACCGGCTCCTGCGGCACATAACTGTAGGGGTAACGGTAGGCCCTGTAAATCATATTGTTCCTGGGCCCCTTTTCATTGTGCGTGTAATACGGTGAAATCCACTCCCAAACAATCTCATGGTCCGGTGTTACCTCGATGAGCCTGCCGTCTGAGCCTTCGGTTACCAGGGTATTGCCGTTGGGAAGGCGCTGTGCGCTGCTGACATAGGGGCTGTAGAATTTGCTGGCATCCGTGGGAATCGCATGGCCCAGTTCCTTGGGAGTCAGTTTCCATACCACTTCCAGTGTAACAGGATTGAACTCCAGCACACGGCTGTAATCCCTCAATGCATGTTTGATGCCGATTGGAGAGGATGGGTTTGGTGTCCCGTAACCGCCCCAGCCGCCATTATCAAAGACCATCAGGTTGCCTTCGCCCGGCAGACCCTTGGGAATCATGTGGAAATGATGCTGTCCGATAATCCATCCCAGCTTCTTAAGCTCCGGTGGTGCGTTAAAATCAGGTCCGATCCGCCATACAATCTTTCCGGTTTCCTTATCCAGGATTGCCAGGATATTGGCTTCCCGGCAGTCAAAGATTATGTTGTCCGGCTTAAAACGCATATCTCCCTGGTCATACCATTTATTGGGTCCCAGATAGCTCATGCAGTTCACATGCAGGTAATCGCCCACACCGCCGTCTGATGCGCGCAGGTTGGGGTCGCGGAACAGCACATTCTTGGCGGCCTCGTCAAATCCCAGTTCGTCAAAATGCTCGCTGATGGACCATTTCCATAGGATATTTCCATCCCAGTCCACTTCAATCATGGCGTCATCCAGCAGTTTTTTATCGGAAATCTTGGGATTGTGGATGGTCTGGTGGACCAGGATCAGGGTGTTGCCTGAAAGTGGCTTTGCATCCATTCCGGGTACGTAATAACCAACCGGATTGCCCTCCCTCTGGTAATCATGATGCTGGCGCGCCATCCATCTGTGGTCCCTGCCTGGGTCGTCGATATTTTCAAAATGGTCAAATTCCCATACAATATTGCCGTCATAGTCAATCTCAATCAGATTGACCCCGTCCTGCATGCCATAGTCAGGATGGCGGTATCCGGAAAGACCCATCACATATCCGCCGGGAAGAAGCTTTGGCGGCATGGCGTGCATATTCCAGCGCCTTACCTCGTTGCCGTTCATGTCAAACAATAACACGCCATCATTGATTAACGGAACAATCGTATAACCGCTCCAGCATTTTTCAGGGTTGTAAACAGTGACTCCGTGTGGAAAAACAAGTGGCTGTCCCATAATTCATATCCTCCATTTAATTATTATTATTTGTTAAAAAGCCTGTTTGATTTCAACCAGCTTTCCGTTATCGTAAAATGCCCCCGCAACCGTCCGTTCCAGCTTCAGGCTGTTGTAGAGCAGGTTCTGCCTTGTGACGTCCTGCCTGTATACCTTCCACTGTCCGCTTAACTCCTGTTCCAGCCGGGCGGTCTTCTCAATCTCCTCATTGCTGTACGGGTTGTAGAATAAAAATACGGTCCTACCCGAATCCGGCCCCAGGATTCCCTGTATCTGTTCCAGTTCCTTTACATAGCGCTCCGATGCAACTGCCGCCACCGCGCCGTCTGCCGCCGAGGTAACTACCTGACGCAGGAATGTCTGGGTACAATCGCCCGCCGCATAAAGTCCCGGAACATTGGTTTCCATTTTCTCATTAACCTTAATATAACCGGCCTTGTCGCAGTCCACCATGTCCTTCACCAGTCCGGTCTGGGGCACCATGCCCACAAACAGGAACAAACCGTCCGCCTTCACCTCTGTTTCCCGGCCTGTGTCAACATTCTTTAATACCAGTGACTCCACATGGTCGCTTCCCTTTATTTCCTGTACCGTGGAACTCCACACAAAATCAATCTTCGGGTTCTTATACGCATGCTCGGCCGCAACCTCGTTACAGTCCAGATGTCCTTCTTCATGAAGCACTACTATGGTCACCTTGGATGCAAAGCCGGTCAGATAATCCGATTCCTCAATGGCCTGGTCACCGGCTCCCAGCACATAGATTTCCTTTCCCTTGAAGAATTCCGCATCGCAGGTCGCACAGTAAGCAACCCCATGCCCGGTAAATTCCTTCTCGCCCTTGATATTGAGTTCCCTGGGCCTGGTGCCCAGATCCAGGATGACGCTGCGTGCCATGAAATCCCCCCGCCGCTTTGTCTCCACAATGAATGTATCGTCCTCTTTCCGGACCCCTGTCACGGTGGTGCGCTTAAGTTCTACCGTGGGATGGCCGGCCGCGTGTTCCCTGAACAGTTCCATCAGGTGCTGCCCGCTGTCCGCTTTCGTCCCCGGATAATTCCTGATTTCATACGTATCATTAATCCTTCCGCCGTAGCTGCCCTTTTCCAGCAGCAGTGTCCTGCGCTCGGAACGTCCGGCATAAATGGCTGCTGACAGCCCTGCCGGTCCGCCGCCAACGATAATAAGATCATATACTGGGTCCATAACCAACTCTCCTTTCTATCACAAAACACGATTTTGGTTCACATCATTTTCTGGTTCATATCATTCTCTGCTTCAGCTCCCCTTTACCGTGGAAATCTCCTGTGCCTTTTGATGTCCGCCCTTTCCAGCCCTTTCTCCCAAAGCCACCCAGATCACACAGATTCCCGTAAGGAACAGGCAGTAAAATGCCGCACTGAAAATCTGGAATGGGGACACCGTTGGAAGATAACTATGCTTCTGCACCATCTCATTGATAATTGTCACACTGCCCATGACAAATGCACTGTTAATAGGAATAATGGCGCTGAAGTTGGTGGCATTGGCTGTCAGGAGAATGCTCCTGCGTTCCGGGGATATGCCGCTTTCCTGCCCAATCCTGTCCGCCATACCGCCGAACATCAGGATGGACGGCAGCACACAGCCCGCCAGAAGTATATTGGTAATGACGATTCCGGCTGTCAGTACGGCCTCAGCGCCGCGGGTGGTTCCCATGATATTCCTGTGCAAAAGCCAGGTACAGCACCGCTCCATCATACCTCCATCCACAGCCACCGCAATCAGCCCATACAGCAGGATGGTGGAAACCACCACATCCAGCATTCCGCTGATTCCCTCAAAGATAACTCCCTTGAGCCCCAAAGTGCCATAGTCAATGGCCACAATATCGGAAGGAGCAAGAACCCCTGTCAGAAGTCCCACCGCGAATCCTGACACAATCGCAAAAGACAATCCCATGAACAGGTTTCCGGTCCTGAAACAGACAAGCAGCAGCACTGCCAGCGGAACCAGCATCCAAAGTCCCTGGGGTGAGGACATGGCTGATATCTGGGAAATATCCCCCATGGTGCCTCCGCGTCCGCCAAAAATCAGATAAACCACCATGGATAACCCGCCTGCCGCCAGGATGTAGGGCGTCCTCATCCTCAGGGTCTCCAGCAGGTCTGCGGGCTGTCCCGTCACGCCGTCATGCTGTATCATCACGGTTGTATTGATGACCTGTGAGCTTGGTGAAACTGCATCCCCAAAGAAAATACCACTAATCAAAGCCCCTGCCAGCATGGCCGGATTGGCTCCCAGCAGGATTCCCGGCGGATAGAAAATCGGTATCACTGCAAACATGGCTGCAATCGGTGCACCTGCCCCCATGGAAACCATGGCTGAGGCCAGGAAACTAAATACCACGAATCCGCTTCTGGAAATCCCAAGCTTGAGGCTGAGCCAGATAAACCCGTCCCCAATCCCTCCTGTATTCATCAGCTTGGAAAAAATGCCGATGACCATAAAAACAAATATCAGCCTGGAATTGCCATATTGGGCCAGACCATGGACCACGCTGTCCCAATATCTGTCCTTCTCCCTGCAAAGGAAAAAGCCTGCAAAGAGGGAGACCGCCGCTGCAAAGGACAGGCCCTTCATGGAATAATAGTGAAGTCCAACTGAAAATGTCCCGCCGATCAGTATATATCCCACTAACGGCAGCATGGCAAACGCCTGGTTACCATAAAATGTAAGTTTCGTTTCCTCAGTCTTCATATTCGTTCCACCAATCCCTCCCTTAAGATAGTTAAAATTATAACAGGTTTTTTTCGGGGGATGTGTTGGAGCTCCAACACTTATGAAAATTTTATAATTTATTATCGTTTTTTTAACATAGCAGAGTCATTAGTACGTATATCATTGGGAAGCGGTTCGTCAATCTCATGTCAATACTGCTATTATATGTTCTTTCATTCGTTTTTAATTGTGCATAATTAACCACTATTTTTTATAAAAAAAGAGCCCCCACATCCGGCCGGATGCTTGGAAGCCCTTTCCATATCAGGTTTGCTCATCTTTTTATCAGTTGTTTGTCTATTTTTCAACATTCCAGACAAAAGGAAACAATAGGAAGTGGAGCCGCCGGACTGCAAACGGCACGCGAAGTGCGCACACAGAACAGTGATATTTGCTACCCCTTCGTTGGCCAAATGGATTGGCCCAGATGGATTGACCCAAATGGACTTGCCCGAATGACTTGGCCCAATGACCGCCCTATGGGACCTTAGAATATCTCCGTTTCAAATACCGATTTGTCCAACTCCCCACGCAAGCCGGACATTTATTTTGAAGGTCTTGATTTCTCCTGAACCAACTCACTTTCAAAAGTAACGTTTACAACAGCATGATTTATTTTCGTTCCAGTAAACCGCACATCGTACTCTTTCTCTTTTTGTAGATTATTGAGCGAAACTGTGATGGTATCACCACTTACTTTTTCATCCCATGTATTGCTCCATAAAACTTCATCTGCATTTCTATCTTTTATTTCCACAATACCCCTTTCACCATCCATCTGAAAATAGACCTCTGCGTCTAAAGTTTCTATATCCTCAGACACACAAAATAAGCGTCCATTCTCAAACGGATCTGAATTACTGTAATTTGCATTCATTTCCATTTCAAGAACGGTTTTTTGTGTTTCCTCAGTATCTGATACATTTGATTGATTAGCGCTGGCTTTTTGACACGCGAACAAGCTGACAACACTAATAATGCCAACTAAAAAAAATAGCAATTTTTTTGTGCTAAACATTTCTTTACCTCCCTTACAAACATGAATTTAGATAAAATTTTATATCTAATTTTCGATTATCCGCATAAACACTATACTTTCAAGTAT
>ERZ773217.989-NODE-989-length-24339-cov-21.629427_pt1 | contig 24339 bp, 27 predicted proteins | sample MGYA00580995_ERZ773217 | MGnify/ENA primary metagenome ERZ773217 (study PRJEB29015, sample SAMEA2737772) | human gut metagenome | biome: human gut; feature: human-associated habitat; material: faeces | place: China | collected 2012 ...
TCTTCTTTTCCGCGCTTTTCATAAAAAGTAGATGCAGGTTTCTAACCACAAAAATATTTGGTAGGCACCGTTTCAAACTTAACACTCTGATCGTTACTTTGAAGAGTAATTGCATCCAATTTTTTCCTTGTTATTGGGTAAATATTGGTGACATACTCTATTCTTTCGTATTGTTATGTTCTGAGATAAGCAGACAGTATGAATTGATTATTCTACTTTTAATATGCTGAAACAGCTAGTTCGATCTTTTGGATAGCTTATTGTATAAGGTCGCGCGGCTCACTCCAAGAATTCTAGCAAGTTCGGCGACACTGCAGCTGTGCAATTTCTGATAATAATCCAGAATCCTCATCTCCGCACTATGGACATCAGCCAAATAATTACCGCTAATCTCAAAAGAACATTGTTCTTTCGACGAAACAGATAAACTTTCAGTGCCAATACATTCACAAACCAACGCCCTTAAATAATTTTCATCCTTTGCGTATTCCGGTTCAAATAACGTACAAAATCGCTCCACAATACTGACCAGTTCTCGGACATTGCCCGGGTAAGTGTATGCAAATGCGGGAGAAAATGCGGATAAAAAATGTGGTGAAATTTGTTCAAAAAGAGCCGGACTGTACTTTTTAATATAGTATTCGTACAACAGAGGAATATCACTTGCTCGATTGCGAAGGGGCGGTATCAAAAGGTTCAAGATATTGACACGAAAATACAGGTCGTTGCGGAACGTCCCTTCTTCCACCATTTTTCTAAGGTTTCGATTGGTAGCTACAATAAATCTTACATCAACGGGAATCGGTGCCTCGCCACCAATCCGAATAATTTCGTGCTCCTGCATAACGCGCAGCAACTTCGATTGAAAGTTGGTTGAAAGTGCATCCACATCATCTAAAAAAACTGTTCCGTGATTGGCTCGCTCAATCAGGCCACTTTTCCCCTTACTTGATGCCCCTGTAAAGGAATTTGGCATATGGCCAAACAGTTCACTTTCGATTAGGGTGTCGGGAATAGAGGCACAATTGATTGCCACAAATGGATATTGACTCCGCGACGAATGATTGTGAATGCTCTGTGCAAATAATTCTTTTCCGCTCCCAGTCTCTGCTGAAATCAATACAGTTGAATTGCTGGCTGCAAAACGCTTGGCTTTGTCGATCGTCTTAAGTAGTTCTGTATCTTTTCCAATAATATCATAAAAGGAATATCGTGTATGAAACTTTTTTCGTTTATACTCCCGCTGAATCATGGCTTCGTATTCCAAAATATTTGAGGATTTCTCAAACATCAGGCAAATTCCAGGCGTATTATTACTTATACTTAGAGGAATTATATTTCCAATTACATCAACGCCGCACAAGGTAAATTGGATTTGAACTTCCGGGGTATTACGCTCTATGGTCTGTTGGATCAGTTTTTGAGGGAACACATTTTTTAGCGGTTGCTGCAGCAGTTCGCTCGTTTTTCGCTCTAAAAATGCAAGAGCCGTGTTATTTATATATTTAATTAGAAAATCACTTCCACTTGTATAAATAACGCCGCATAATGTGTTTTCCAACAGCGTCGTTATTTCATTGATGTGATTCTGCTCACGTTTAAAATTTCGAATTAACTGGATAGCATTGCCAATGCCTTCCTCAACTGTTTTTTGCCCGTAAAAGTAATAACCCTTAATTCCATATTGCTTTGCTTGTGCAACAACAACTCGGTTGGATATGACCTCTTGATAGCCCAGTGCAATTAGTTTCTCAATCAGTGCAGTTACTTTCTCAATCTTATCGTAGTAAAAAGTGTTATATTTGATTTTAAGGCAACTTTCCAGCACACCAAAATCAATGGCATCTTTTCGGGACAAAACCACTGCGGTCTTACTATAATCAATAATTTGGTTATGGATCAGAAGAAAGTCTCGAATACTTGGATGTATGGCGTAACATAGTATGTTCACATGGGGGGAAATTATCTCATGATCAAATGGCCCCAGAACCAGGCATTCTATTTTTTCCTTCCGAATGATATGTTTTGCTGCACGAATCATTTCATCCGATGTCCCATTATTTGATATATAGAACAACTGTACCTGAGGAAAAAGTTGCGTCTCTTTTATCTGTTGCGTGTATTCTTTAAAGCGGTCAGAACCTACGACAGCAATCTTATACATAGGTTTCTTTCTTCCCTTCCAATTGTATTGGCATATACAGTTTAACATAAAAGGTAGAGTGTGTAAATATTTATAGATTAATTCTAAAAAAATAGACACTTTAACAAGACGAATTACCATCTTGTCAAAGTTTTGCAATATAGTTTCTTTCATTAACCAACATACTATGTTTTAATCGTTACTCAAATACATAAATATGTCTTCAATATACGATCAAGCGGGGAAAACTTGTCTTTATCTTGAAGACGTTTGCCTTTTAATATCGTTGTAATTAATTTTTTTACCTAGCTCTTTAAAACTTTATTCATTCTGGCATCAAAATTGCTGAGTCTATATTGCAGATGTTTCACAACATCAAACTATGCATTATTAGGAGGACAATATGAAAAAGAGAATTATTTCCATCTTGTTTAGTCTGTTTATGATTTATTCACCAGTATCTTGGAGCAGTTAGCAAACATTCTCTCCTTCCAGCGACATTACAAATGGATACTATAACTAACCGCTTTATCTAATATGCTGTGTGCGGTTTGTAATCGGTGCTTGCATCAAAGGCTAGGACACACAAACATAGATGTTAAGGGGGGGGTGCAGCGCCAGTTCTATTGTTTATGAAAGGTTTTCTGCAAGTTCCTGCCTCTCACAAGAATCAAACCGACAACAAAATCAAACTAGCTGAGAAAATTAAACAAAACTTGTACAGAATAACGAAATCGTTTTAAAAGGGAGTTGACTACATGGAATTGGGTTCTTGGGCGTTGATTTCTGCCCCTTCTATTTTAGGTTTATTGCCTCTTCTCCTGTTTATCGTTCTTGCACTGCGAGGAGTTGAAAATTTAAGCGCACTGATTATCAGCGTTGCTCTAGGCTCCATTCTTTTGGGGTGGGACCCAGGAATGCTGGCAGAGGCCTTCGAAGAGTCCCTCAGTTCCTCCCCTGCCTTGATTGCGTTAATCATGATGATGGGTGCAGGAATTGGCGCGCTGATGTCAGAGACCAAGGTTTCCAACGCATTGGTTTATTTTATTGTCGATCGTATTGGTGTAAACAGCCGCACAAAAGCGAAGATATCCCTGTGCGTCTGCTCCATTTTGGTTAGCGGACTGCTGGGAACTTCCTCTGGCGGAAACGCAGTGATTGCCCCCATCATGATTCCCATTATGGCTACCCTTGGCGTTACTCCAACTGTAGTTGCCGCACTGTTTAAGGCTGCCGGTGAGATTGGTTTGATTTTGGGGCCCATCACCGGTGTTACTCTAATGACATTGGAGGTGACGGGGCTCTCTTATGCAACCTATATGCTTCAGGCAGGGATTCCCTTCGCAACGGTCTGGTTAGTTGGCACATGGATCGGCTGTATCCGCGCCCAAAAACGAACCGAAGGGTATGAGAGCTATGATGTAGGGGAAGGACTCAAAGACATATCGAGAGAATCGATTACTCCGAAACAGGTTCGCGCTACTATTGCTTTCTTATTGCTGTTCGTTGTATTAATTGCCTACGGCATTATTACAAAGCAAGGGAGCAACTATGTACTGGTAGTCATGGTACTCCTAGCCGCTGTACTGGCATTTTTTTCCGGAACTAAGTTGGAGGCCGCTGTTTCCTGTGTAGTAAAAGGAGCTAAAAAACAGACCCAGGTGCTGTTTATTGCTCTGTGTATTAATGTTCTACTGATGCAAGTCACTGCTGCCGGTGGCTTTGAGGCGTTTACCTCCTTAATTGAAGGCCTTGCTACCAGCGGAGGTCCTGCCGGTGTTATGCTAATCGCTTCTTTGGTCGGCGGTTTCGGTATCGAATCTTCCGTAGTTGCTGAAATTCAGCTGATTGCTTCCATGTTCGGTGGAATGGCTGCGGAAGTAGGTCTGCCAGCAGGATGTATGGCTTTGATTCTCCTGGCTTCTACCCGTTTGACTGGCAACACCTATCCTACCACCAACTTTGTGGTACAAATGGGCATTAGCCAATGCTCCAATACCAAAGAAGTACTTCAGGCACTTTGGTTTGGTGTTGGATTTTTAGTGATCTACTTAGTTATCATGGCTTTTGTTGGCCCAATTATTTTTTAATCGCTGACTATCTAACAATTTACTAGCTTTATAAATCCACATAAAAAACCGAGTATACAGGAAGAGGCGTACAGACAATATAAAATCTATATCTATAGATTTTATATACCAGTCTTCCCAATATTTGAGCAAACAAATTTTGATGTTAATGGAGGTTTTACATTATGGAAAAAGTAACTGTTATTGGCGGTGGAAACGGCGGATTTGCAACCGCAGCGGATCTTACCATCCGCGGTCATCAGGTAACACTGTTTGAACTGCCTCAGTTTTCCAGTGGGCTGTCCGAAGTGATTAAACGCGGCGGCATCGATATGGAAGCCTATGCAAATAACGGCCTCCAGGGAGGCTTTGCCAAGCTTCATAAAATTACCACTAATATTTCCGAAGCCATTGCAGAATCTGACATTATTTTCGTGGTGGTCCCCGCTTACTCCATGAATACCATTGCCTCTATGTGTGCTCCGCACCTGAGAGACGGACAAATTGTTGTATTGACTCCCGCGAACTTTGGCGGTTCTCTCTATTTTCACAATGTGATGAAACAGCAGGGCTGCACTGCACAGGTCACGTTAGCTGAGTTTTCCTGCATGATGTATGCCTGCCGGAAGAAATCTCCCAGTTCTGTTTGGGTAAGAGGATATAAGCACAACATGGGCGTAGCCTGTTTCCCTGCTGCACATACTGATGAGGTAGTCGCAAAATTAAAAGTTCTTTATCCCTACCTGATCAAATATAATAATATTCTTGAGACTGCACTATCGAATATTAATACCACCTTGCACACTTCCCTTATGCTCCTGAACGCCGCGAATATTGATAATGAAGAAGACCGTCTGTTTTATCGCGAATGCTGCACTAAGTCCTTGGACAATCTTCTGGATGCGTTGGATGTGGAACGCCGTAACATTAATGTTCTGGAGAATACCGAAGTCCGCCACCTAAACAATATCGTTCTCGAGTGGTATGAACATCAGGGGGCCAAAGGAGAGACTGTGTCCGAAATTCAAAAATCTCTGGAACACTTTGGTTACAGTCCTATGCCTAAGACCATGGACTACCGTTATGTTACAGAAGATGTGCCGTACGGCCTGATTCCCAGTGTGGAATTTTTTAAGCAGTTCGGCTTCCCTTACACCGTTCACAAGGCGCTTGTGGATGTCCTGTGCGCTGTTTGCGCACGCGACTTCTACAAAGAGGCTCGCACAATGGAGGAGCTTGGTATTGCCGGCATGAACCGCGAAGAACTCATGCGCTACCTGGAAACCGGAGGCTAAACTCTCTGCTGTTAAAAAATAATGGTGTAGACTTTGCCGACTCATTAAAAAGCCGACTAAAATTTCCATTGTCTGAAATATTAGGAACATTACATACGTTAAAAATGCATTACTATTGACTACATCATTACCCACTATACTTCTGCACAGACCTAGTCGCCAAGTCCAGTTTAGGGAGGCTATATTAACGCCATTTTTATGGCATATGGAGTGTATAATTAATTAGAAATTTTTTGTAAAGTAGGCTTCCCTGTTAAAAAAGTTATGTGCGGAGGCATTATATGTGTAGTTCCAACTCGCACGGCACAGGTATTTTTCCTAGGTTTGGGTGCGAAGAGAAAACCGTTTGGCTGGCCGTGCAACTGTTAGAACCACCCTCAAAAGAATATATCTAAGATTTTTCAATCGGTTATTCCGTACTTCTCTATTCTATCAGGACAACTAATGTCTGACCCAAACCGTGACCCATACGGGGTTCGGACTGGACGGAACCAACGGAGCAAAGAGGCTCAAATCGTATTTTAGTCCCCGACAGAAAGGGCGCAAAAGCCCTCAAAGGAGCGGAAAGTCCATCCAGGCCGCAGCTCATAACCCGGAGGTCGGAGGTTCGAGTCCTCCTCCCGCAACCAGAAATCCGCTGGAATCACCTGATTCCAGCGGATTATTGTCATCCAAAACCACTTACTAGGCGAGTGGTTCAAAAAAGCCTACGGCGATGCAAATGACAAAACCCCCTTTGCTATAATAGGAGTACGGTCTGCCAACTGCACAGCCGAAAGCAAAGGGAGGATATCCAGATGAGGCTGAATGATATCAATAGTTCATCACATATAAGATAGAATTGTAAATACTGTATAGTATTTATAAATAAATTACCAGCAGAAGTGAAAGGCAAATCTCTTTTGTTTGCATATCATGTATGAGAGGGAGGGATTGCCTTGAAAAAACATTATCCATTTGAAAATGCACCACTGGCATATGCGTATGATGCGTTGGAACCGTACATAGATGAAAAGACGATGCAGTTGCATCATGAAAGACACTTGAAAACTTATATAGATAACCTGAACAGCATCCTGAAAAAGTACCCACAGTTTCAGACATTGACACTTGAGCAACTTATTCATACCACTAGGCAAGTTCCAGAAAGGGACTGCATAGCCATTGCCCGTAATGCCGGTGGAGTATACAATCACCAGTTCTTTTTCAATGGCATGTGCCCGGATGGAAAAAAAGCGCCCTCGGGCGCTTTAGCGGTGGACATCAACCGCCGGTTTGGTTCCCTGAACGCTTTTCGGGAGAAATTTACAGAAATGGCGTTGTCCGTTTTCGGCTCGGGGTATGTTTGGCTGTTCAATGGCAAGCAAGGGCTTTGTCTCGTGACCACCGCCAATCAGGAAACTCCGGCGGGTGTTGTAATGCCGCTTCTTAATTTAGATGTGTGGGAACACGCCTATTATTTAAAACACTATAACAAGAGAGTGGACTATATCAACGATTGGTGGAACGTGGTGAACTGGGATCTAGTGGAGCAAAAGTACGGGTGCAGCTGCGTTTCGTTGAGAGGTAAATAAATATCGTCTTATATCCCGCTTATACAAGCACATTAAGTCCACTCCTCAAAGGAGGGCTGTGACATACGCACGTCGGGACAAAAAGGCTTGGAGCGCTGGTATTTTAAGCTTCAAAAAGAGGAGGGTATGGTATCATTCATCCCCGGTCGGGCAGAGAGCGGCGCTTTTATCCAACCGAGTTCGCAAGAAAGTAAGCACCCGACAATTTGAGTTGTCAAGTCTGACAATTTGCGGTGGTATGATATAAATGGATCAATGTTGGTATTCGATGCAGGGCAGCTACATGGAGTTGCCTGGTGTCAGCGGCCAGGTTGTCTGCAGAGCACCTGCACCTCTTTGTTCCGATATTATGGGACCATTCCGTTTTTCCCTATTAAGTGTCAGCACGGCATTCTCAGTATGGCAGCACTTCAAACATACCGGGAGTTTTGTCGGAAGATTGGAAAAGGCGGTCTACCCCCATTGGACGGCCAACGCAAAATTGAACAGGAGCTGAATGCCCTGGAAAACGGGGCTTTCAGCTGAATTTGTAGCTAAGGTCCTCTTCTGTTTCACGTTGCCGGAGCAGGCAGATCGTTATCCCAGAAGACGTTGCCCATGTGGTGCAGAAGCCGGGGGGCGGAGAGCGTCAGCTGGGTGAGTTACTCCCATGCGCTCCACAATGAACCAGGCATGATATGACTGATCGGGGACAAATTTTACTATGTGAGTTGTGGGTGGTGAGTGTGTTTAACAATTGGCTCGATATGTAGCCACCGCCTTATGAGGCGGTGGTATGCTGGTTAAAGTGTAACAGCAGACTCGCAACAGCGGTAGTCCGTATCAATATTATTGGCGAGAAAGCGGGCTTTAAACTTGCGGGGACTGCACATAGCCCCACCGGATACGCTCAAGTCCTCCGGCACCACAAACTTGATGCATTTTACCAACACATCTCTGCACACAGGAAAACTGTGCGCCGGAATGGTGATAGACTTCATACCCCGTTGGTGTTCTATGCCGTCCTGATCCACCTCGGTAAGAATTGCCGCCAAAGCCACCCGTTTTCCAGGGCAAACATTTTTAATGGTCACATCCATTTGAATGATCCGGCCCTGAGGCTCCAGATAGACATCTCCAAGGTCTACCAAGATCGAATCCTGACAACCTTCCACATTCAGGTCCACCGGGTCAGGGCATTGCTCCGGATGAACTACAATATCGCACTCTACCGATACGGTAGGTTTCGGGAAAGATACCACATTTCCCTCTTTGTCCGAATAAGTGATGGACTGATTGACCAGTTTGGTTCCAGCCTGCTGGCCCACATGGCGAATGAAAAAGTCCAGCGACGCACTTTCACTGGAGGTCACCCCTAACTGCGAAATATTCCACCGCAGGGAGTGAGCGTCCAGCATGGTGGCGGACCCTTTTATGGGCGACGAAATACTGGTAATAACGAAGTCCGGGTTGACAGCTTCATTAATGATAATGTCCGTAGCGCCTGGTTTGGAAATATTTGCGGCCAGTTGTGCAAAAAGCGCTTCCAAGTCGGCAGTATCCGGCGTCACCGCCACGTGGGAAGCGTCCGGATCGGTGGCCCAGTCGTTCAGTGCACTGATATCCAGACCATCTGAACCGATCAGGCCGATGCAGTAAATGATAATTCCCTGAGCTTTGGCCGCGGTTGCCACAGGGGCAGGAGGTGCGCCGGTGGTGGTGTTGCCATCCGTAAATATGACCATGACCTTGGCGTTGCCAGAGGCAGGGTCAAACAGCTGGACAGCTTTGCTAAATGCGTCAGCGTGATTGGTATTACCACCTGCAGTCAAGCTGTCTACCGCAGTTTTCAGCGCGTCAACAGAGGTAATCAACTGCTCATCCACCACAGCAACATTGGAAAAACTGACAATTCCCATTCGGCTGCCTGAGCCGATTTGGCCGTCTTTGCTGCTGTCGGTGGCCTCATCAATAATGTCAATAAAGGTCTTCGCGCCCAGTTTCATGCCCGCCAGCGGCGAGCCGGTCATACTGCCGGATCGGTCCAGTACTAATACGATATCAGTGGGATTGGAAACAATGTCAGGCACTGCGGTCAGCGCCAGAGTTACACGCAAAGAACCGTCGCAGGTTATACGGTCAGTGCTGACAACTTTGTTGGAATTTGTAACACCCATGTGTGTTACCTGCTTCTGGGAAAATATCCCACCCCATACTATGCAAGCACCAAAAGGGCTGCTCCGGCTTGATCGTTTGCCGGGAGATGAGAACTGTTTTCCCCCATGTGTATAGGATGAGAACGATGAGTGCCAGAAAGGAGTTTCTTGCATGGTCGATTGGAATCCCAAAGTGCTCAATGAATCTCAGACTTGTCCCATTGTGGGGCACCAGTCTGCGTCTATCTGCGTCCCTGTGATTGTGATCCCCTTTGCCCAGATCGGATTACCACAACCAAATGCTGTGCTGATCCTGTTGAGTTTGGTGCAGTGGCCACGGCGGTGGAATAGTTATATCAACTGCAACGGGACCTTGGAGCAGGGTATCTGCACCGATTGTGGAGAGGTTCCCCCTCTGCCCAAAGTTGCAAAGCCGGAAACCTAAACACATTTTTCGTGGATAGTTCATTCTATGAGTTCCATCCTTGCCTGGTGAATTGCATGGAAAGCATGGAGGTGCCACTGTGTATGTTTGTCAGCATTCTGGTCAGACTATAGGGAAAGGGGGCGTATCATATGAAAGTTATCGTTCTTTGCCTCACGACTCTGGGTTCCTTTGCCACACTCTTTATCGCAGCCAAGCTAATCGGGCACAAACAGATTTCACAACTGGATTTTTTTTGACTATATTACGGGGATTACCATCGGCTCTATCGCCGCTGAGATGGCCACAGAGCTGGAGAACCCCTGGAAACCCTTTACTGCAATCCTGATTTATGCAGGGGTCACGCTTCTGCTCAGCATTGTGACCAATAAATATCCCAGAACGCGCAGGTATCTCTATGGTTCCCCCACCATTCTTATGGATCGTGGAAAGCTCTATCGAGGAAATCTGAAAAAGCCAAGCTTGATTTAGAGGAATTTCTCACTATGTGCAGGCAGCAGGGATACTTTGACCTCACCAATATCCAGACCGCAATTTTCGAGTTTAACGGGAGGCTGACGATTCTTCCAGTGAGTACCCAGCGCCCTGTAACGCCCAGCGACATGAATCTGTCTCCGGAACAAGAACTGCCGTTTACTGAGTTGGTTATGGATGGCCGGATTCTGGAAAGCAACCTCCAACGTATGGGGTTGAATTGGACCTGGCTGGATAAGCAGCTCAAACAGCGCGGTATTCAGTCCGCTCAAAATGTTCTCTTGGCTCTCTGTGACAGGAACCAGAAACTTCTCATTACCCCGGAGGAACTGTTTGACGAGTTCCTCGACTCTGTTTACGCAGCCGAAGGCTGCGGCAGCATCGCCCAGGACGGAAGCCAGCGGCTTCCATCCTGACCGTCGCTCTGATTCACTAAGTTCTACCGTGCAGGTGTCCAACTTGCACTTGCAATTTGCGATCAAAAACTAACACGCTATACAAAGAAAAAGGCAGCAGAGGCAGTATCCCCGCTGTGAGCCCCTGTGTGGCCGCTTTGAAGGCTGGGTAGAGTAGCTGCCCCAACAAGGGTTTTCGAGGCAAATTGAGGCCGGCGGTGGGAGACAAGAGGGCTCCCGCCGAAGCCCAGCGGAAGCGGGTTCGGTGGGAAGAGTCGGAGCAGCGGAATGAGCGAGGTTTCGCCTATTTGGGCGGAAACGAGGGATGTGGCGCTTGCGAAGACGAGGCGCAGGGCCGGTGTGAAAAAAAGCAGGAGAAAGAGCCGGGGTCGTAAACGCCCCCGGCTCGTCCACTTCTGCCCGCAGTGCGGGCAGTTTCAGGCCCTGCGGGGCGGGGTCGTAAAGGACAAAATTTTGCTCTTCCGGGGTCGTGATTCCCTGCGTCCTTAGTGTCAGGGGGATTTGCTCCGGGGTTGGTGCGGAGAGACCTCAAAAATTGCGCCGCAAAACAAAAGAAAAGGGCCGTAGAAAATAGTACGGTGTTAACAATGATAAGGCGCAGGGCGAATTGTTAAGGTTCTGATAACTCTGCTCGTTTGCCCTGGCTATTGTCTGCTGGTTAGGGTATTGTGTGTTGCTGAAAAGGAGGCGACACACAATGAATGACTACATGACCGCTCTGCACCAGCGGTTCTACCGGGAGCCAGACTTCTCAGAACTGGAGGAGGAAATCGAGCAGACTCATCAGGAGGTACGGGATTGCCTGGATAAGATGCAGCGGCGCAGACTGATGCACCTGGTGGATACCCAAAACCTGCTGCGGGAGGAAACCTCTCTGGCCAGCTTTACAGCCGGGTTCAAGCTGGCCTGGGGGATTGCCAGGGAACTGGAAGCGGATGGTCTGTATTCCTTCCAAAAGGAGGAAGAGCAGCGAGCCTGTGAGATTATGGAACGGGAGGTGAATGGGGATGGCTAAGAAACGAGCCAACGGCGAGGGTAGCATCCGGAAGCGCAAGGACGGCCGCTGGGAGGGGCGGTACACGGCGGGGCACGATCCCGAGATGGGTAAGGCCATTTACAAAAATGTGCTGGGCAGGACCCAGGCTGAGGTCAAGGAGAAACTAAAGGCTACCATTAAGGAAACCCAATCTCTGGATCAGACCAAGGTCGGGAAGTATACCGTAGGAGAGTGGATGGAGGTATGGTTTGAGGACTACGCCAAAATAAAGGTCCGGCCCTCCTCCCACCAATCCTACCGAGGCTACATCGACAACCACATCAATCCAAATATCGGAGACATCCCGCTGGAAAAGATCACCTCTCTGGAATTGCAGAAGCTCTACAAGAAACTGCTGACCAAAGGCCGGGTAGACCGGCTGGAGGCCAAAGGACAGCCCAAGGGCCTGAGTGCCAAGACAGTGCGGAACATCCATCAAATTCTATCCTCTGCCCTAAAGCTAGCCCAGGAGCAGCGGATCCTCCATACCAACCCTGCCGAGGGCTGTGCCCTGCCGAAAGTGGAACACAGAGAAATAAAGACCCTGCCAGTGGAGCAGTTCCAATCCTTCCTGCGGGAAGCCAGGGAGAGCGGCGTATTTGAACTCTACTACCTGGAGCTGGCCACTGGGCTGAGAAGGGGAGAGCTTCTGGGCCTCAAATGGGAGGACATTGATTTGGAACGGGGCGACCTCCGGGTTCGGCGGCAGATATCTCGAATCAATGGAGAGGTAGTGGAGGCCCCCCTGAAAACAAAGAACGCCTACCGTACCCTGCCGCTGGCAGAAGATACGGTAAGCGTTCTGTTAGAACAGAAGAAAAAAGTTGGGAGCAGCCCGTGGGTCTTTCCTTCACCCAACGGCGGGCCAATCTCGCCGGACAGTGTCCTCCACATGCTCCACCGGGTACTGAAGCGGGCGGGACTCCCTAAGGTTAGGTTTCATGACCTCCGGCATACCTTTGCCACCCTGGCCCTGCAAAACGGAGTGGACATCAAGACGGTGTCCGGGATGCTGGGCCACTTCTCGGCTGGGTTCACCCTAGACACCTACGCCCATGTGACCAGCGCCGCTCAGAGACAAGCGGCACAGACGATGGGGAACGTACTCTCCGGCAGTCTCTGATCCTCTCTGAAATGCTCCAGCCCTTTCCGCTGAAATTTCCCGTATGGGTCGGCGTATGGGTCAAACAGCAGGTACAAGAATAAACTAAACAGAAAAGTAATGGAAAATGAAGGAAGCCGCTGAAATCATGCGATTTCAGCGGCTTGTTGGAGTGTAAGACCAATTGAGATATTTGCGGAAATCCATGATTTTCAAGGCTTTGCGGGTCTTCACCCATTATTTTTTTGCCGTTTTCGCTGCGATGGCTGCGGATTTTCCACCCGAGGGTCAATTTTAGTGTTCGACCAAAAAAGATGTCCGCTTTATCCATGCCAAAAGATTGACTGAGGGAAGCGCCTGCTTCATCGGACACATCATCCAAGGAGTTCGTCCAGTAAGTAGTTGTATTCCGGCAGCTGATCCGTGTACTCTTTCATCCATTCCCGCATAGCTCGCTTTTCCAGATTGGTGGCTTCCGTGTAATCCTCGCTGTGCCCTTCCTGCTCCATAAAGTCGTATGCGAGATTCTGATAGATCTCTTTCACCAATGTTTCGGGATCTTCCAGTCGTGTTACATCGGAGTCATCAATGGAATCCGCCGCAGGCAGGCCAAGCAGAACATACCCGAACTTTTTCGAATAGACCACATCGAGCAGTTCAGAGCCTTCAATGTAGTTCTGGAATACCCCAAGGCCCCTCTCAATCTCTCTTTTCTTTTCCTCGAATGAGCTCATGGCAACATCTCCTTCCTGCCGGAATGACCGACTTTCCCGGTCTGGTGTATATGGTTCCTTTATTATACCGCATTTTCTTTGGCCGTGGAAGAGCGGTGGGACGGGAACTTTTCCCAATCACATAGTCTGTTCCATCGTCGCCACCCGGAAATAACCATGAGAATATGCGGGGGCCAGATCAACTTCGCCATCTGGGCAATAGACCCGGACTCCTGCTGCGGTCAATTTTTCTCCAATCGCCGCCAAACCTTCGGCGTCACGAGCCAGACGGTCGCCGTTCATCACCAGTACCCGGCCATAGACTCCATGTCGTGCATCACGGATCAGCGTTCGAATGCTCTGGCGGTTTGCGTCCAAGCCGCTCTCATATTGGAGCATCTCGGTGGAAATCGAAAAGCCAAGCTGTCTGGCGAGGCTTCGGAGTACGGTGAGCTGCTGGTTTATGGCGAGACGGTTGCTTTCCGTAGACGTTCCATCTACCCGGCAGTATAGGCAGCACTTAGACATCTGATTTGACCTCCTTGAACGAATTTGGGAAGACGCTACCACTCAGCCCTGACATTCATCCCGGATGAAATCATACAGGGCTTCCGGTTCCGTCAGGCACCACTTAGTTTTTTCATCATCGGTCCAGACTTCATAGTCTGGGGTGGCATCGTACAGCCACCAGCTGATATAGTCGTACTGGTCGTTGACTGCTTCCTTCAGTACATCCAGCAAGGCGGCAAGAAGCGGCGCTCCGCCCTCAAATACGAAATGTCCGTCTCCCATCAGAGTGAGTGCCTTACTGAACTGTTCATCCCGATCCTTTTGCGCTTGGATCTTTCGCAGGGCTTCGCAGAAGGTTTCCTTGGATAGCATTAAAGTCCCCCTCCCAGATTCTCCCCCTCCGCTTCCTGTTCGGCTTTCCATTTCAGAAGCAAGGAGATGGCCAACTCCTGAGTAGCGGGATCGACGCAGAACTCGAAGAACTTCACAGCCAACATTTCTGGCGTCAGCCCCATCGGGGCGATTACCGCTTCCAGTTGCTCCAGAAGCTCCGCATCTACTTGGATTTCCACGAGCTCATATCGCTTTTCATCCATGGTGCCTTTCCTCTCCTTCCGGAGATTCCTGCCGCAACTCGTCCAGTCGCTGCCGAAACAGCTCCTGGAGCTCCTTCCAGACCTGCGGCTGCTTGAGGGTCACTATCGGCTGGTTCAGTTCCCGCTCCAGATCGGCGACAGCCACCGAAAGCGTCTTTTCATCGAACAGCTGGTAGTGGCGGCGAAGATACTGGACAACCGCCGCACTCTCCTCATCTTCATTGCGCATGGCATAGTGGAGGGCGCTGTTGATGACACAGGAAAAGTCATCCACATCGTCAAGATTGAACCAGGAGGATGGGCAGAGAACCAGGTCATCTTTGCCTTTCTCGGTGATCACCAGCCCGATGTTCTCGCGGCTTATCCTTTCCAACACGGTGTCCAGGTCATCTGCCAGTGCCTGGCGTGAGATGCGTTCCATGCTTTCCAGAGGTTGTAAAATCGGCATCCTTTTCTTCCTCCTATCGTCTTCTTTAATCTTGCCAGATGTTAGCGTCCGGCTCAGGCTATACCACACTCGGGGATATGGCTCCTGTTCACCATATCGGTTCAAATGTGCGCTGATCTCTGCCACAGCTGCTGAACGGGTAGCTTCGTCCAGACGGCGCAGGTTCCGGCAGGTGAATTCCGCGACTATGGTGGGCATATAGGTGTGCCGCCCCAGACTGTACTGGATCGATGCCAGAACGATATGCCGCAGACCTCCATCCAAAATGGGAGCGAGGATTCTCACGGAGAACAGCAGCCCGGTGCTTCCTTTTTGGGACTGGAGAGAGAGGCCGTTTCGCTTGGCTCGTTCCATCATGTGCCTCCAGTCCTGCCGTGCGATGGAACCGGCTACAGGAGCTGCCTCATAAAAGCCTCTTTTATGTCTCACGGCTGCACCTCAAGCCCAGATTTTGACTGACCTTTATACAGAAGATTGTTGGCCTCCATCTCCTCAAAGGTGACCGGCTCGAAGTGATTGACATCCACTCCGGCATTCAGCATTCTCTCGTTTGCCTGGATGAGCGGCCAGTAATCCGCGTCGGTGTTGCCGTGGATGTGGCCAAAGACCATGTAGCAGCGCATGATGTGAGGCCAAGACATCATGGGGTAGTGGCAGAGTGTGTACTGCCGCTTCCCATCTGCGACATACAATAGGTTATTGACACTTTCAAAGAACTGTTCCGTCTGACAACTCCTGATCCATCCCCTGTCATGATTCCCAAGGATGAGATGTTTCTTCCCCCGCAGCCGCCGCAGGTATTCCTCCGGCGGCTTTTGGCTGCGGTAGATCAGGTCGCCAAGGATATAGACGGTATCCTTCCCTGTAACCTTGTGGTTTCAGTTTTCGATGAGGGTTTCGTCCATCTCCTCGATACTGGAAAAGGGCCGGTTGCAAAGGCGGATGCAGTTTTCGTGACCGAGATGCAGGTCAGAGGTAAAGAAGATCATGGGGTTTCACCTTCTTTCTTCATCCTTGGAACCGGGATTGGCTGCCATCGGCAGTATTTTGCAAGCTCATCCTGATGTTCCCGAGGCAGATTCATAAAATCGACAATGTCCTCTCCCGGAAACCTGGCGTGGCAGTAAGCAGGAAAGACTCCCTCCGGCACGATGCCGATGGACTCCGCTCCGGTCAGGCGGGCCTTCAGTTTCTCTGCGTTTCGGATGCATACGGGAACGCCTGCCCGATGAAGTGCCAGGAAGAAACGGACCGCCTCAATCGTCCGGGTCTCCGCAAGATCGGCCACCACCAGATAGTAGCCATGTGCATCCCGGTGTACGATGCAGTCGATGTGGGTGCTGTTGCCGCCCCTGCATACCTCCCAGGGGTGACCGGTGCGGGGACGCTCTTTCAGCCACCGAGCAAAGGCTTCGGGGGAATCTCCGTCCAGCTTGGACAGTCCCTCGTCCCGCCCATCGGCGTGGAGGGCGTACTGCTCTTTTTCCGATTTCTCCGTTCCGGTGTAACCCATAGCCCGATAGCCCAGGGCACAGAAGCGATAGAAGTCGTTTGCGGTCATGGATGGAAGCCGCTTGTTTTTTTCCAAAGGATACCCCACCGCCGAGGTGAGAAACTCCTCCATCTCCTGCTGGGAGAAGTCCTGGAAGAACTCCTCTTTCCACTGAGGGAATACCCTCCACAGATCCCGGCGCAGGATGGTTCCGGTTCGATGCCAGATGGGCAGCTCCCGCTCCACCAGTCCCTGATAAGAGCCGGTCTCCACCATCTGAACGGCGTCCCGTACCGCCTCCTCCAGCCAAGCGGTGAATTTGGAGATGTCGTTGGGGAAGGAACGTTCTCTGCGGCCATCTACTTCCAGCACATGCCGATGCCCCAAGAATATTGCCCGATACCCGATCTCCTGATCCTCGCCGGCGGCAAAGTGGAACCACGCTGCCTCCTCCGGGAACTCGGAATGCCACCAGGTTTCAAACTCCTCAACGTTCTCCACCTGGCCGTCCTCCCGCAGCTCCTCAAAGCTGCCGAAGTCTTCGATGGTACCTCGCTCCGCACGGAGCCATAGTTCCCAGCTTGTGTTCTCCGGGCCTGGCTCCAGCCGGTGGAGAAGGCTGAAGATCCGGTCGATGGCCGCATAGGATGTCTCGTCATAGGTGAAGGAGCAGTTGATGTTTCGGTATTCCACCCGACCCAGCCAGTTGATGTAGTGCTTGATCTCCGGCGCTTTCATGTTTTCACCTCCTCCGTATCCGTATCCCCATCCTCCGTTTCCTCAAACTGGAGCTGGAAGAGGGCAGTGTGCTCTCCCACAAGAGCGGGGTATTTGTAATAGACATGGCGGCATAGGGTTTTGTACAGTTCAAGGAGCCTCGGATCATCTCCGAAGTCCACAAGCCCGTCCATGATTCGCTCGATCTCCCGCTCCTCAGTGATACTGCCGTTCAACACCTGCTCTACCAAACGGCTGTATTGCTGATATGCGGCGTCCATTAGGCGGGAAATCTCCTGGACGATCTCACGGATTGCGGCAAAGCACGCCTCCTGCTCCTTGGCCTCCGGTCTTTCTTCCTCTGTCATAATGTGTCCCCTCCCGTCAAGAGCTGCGGCGCAGCCTCCACGCTGTGGAAGAGAAAGTGCATCCGGTCGATATGCCAGTGCCCACAGAACCAGTGGCCGTATTTGAGTTTCCGCTCGATCTCCTCCAGCCATTTCTCGGTAGAGTCGTCCACGGTACTCTGGTCGATCATCGGAAGAAAGGCTTCCCGCGGCTCATACGGATAGGGACAGGTGTGGGAGAGGACGGTATCTACCTGCCACCCGCAGGTATCCAGTGTCTGGACAACCTTGTCCTTGATCTTCTGGGAAGGCTGCTCATCCGGCCACCAGCCGCAACCTCTGGCCAGCCGGTAGAATTTGTCCACGCTGTAAGCTCCGCCGATGACCAAGTGTCGGAGATCTTCCAGATTAAAGATCTCACCATCCATAGCAAACAGCAGACGGGGAAAGGCTTCCTCTACCCAGACTGTCCCGCCGTTCCACTGCTTCGTCCGATAGGAAGGGAGGCTGGCCGGTCGGATCTCATGGTTGCCGTGGATGCAGAGCATCGTCGGCTTTACGGCGGTAAGAACTTTCTTCATCTCTGTATCTCGCCGGTTTCGGTAGTAGTTCGCTCCTACATCTCCAAGCAGAACCAGAGTATCCTGCTCTGTCAGCTTCTTGCTGTCGCAAAACTGTATGACCTCATAGGGGTCTCAGTGGATATCACCTGTGTAATAGATCATTGGTCATTCCACCTTTCTTTTTCATTATACCAACTCGGAAGACCCATATCCGGGACTTTCCAAAAACATATCCACTGTTCCAAAAATATATCCAGCTTTACTGGCATAGATCGACTGGCAGTCAATGCTCGTGACTTCCGGTTGATTGCTTTCTCAGGTTCAGACGGTAAAATCAAAGTTGTCCGGTTTACCGTATCTGCCTTGATGCTCTTTCAAGGAAGCTTTCAACGATTTTATAACATCCAGGAGAATCAGCATCTCATAGGTACTGCAATCCGAAAGGAGTAGAGTGATTTCTTCGCTGGCGCACCGTTCAGTGCTGGTGACTTGCTCCATCAAAAGCCGGTCGGGAGATACTCCCAAGGCATTGGCGATAAGCACAAAGGTGTCAAGGCTCATGCTCTTGATTCCGCTCTCTATGTAGCTGATGTAAGATGGCGTTTTATCCACCAGTTCAGAGAGCATCGCTTGCGAAAGGTGGTTGCGCTGGCGGACTTCACGGATGTGTTTTCCAATGACTTTGTAGTTCAGGCTCATAATAAGACCTCCAAAAAATTTTGCAGTCTTATTATAGTGTTTAGATTATATCATCAACTCGGCCTTATATCAATTTCACCTCAAGTTGATATACTCTTAGAAATAGATAATCTGGAGAATATATTTGAGGGGGGAAGCCGATGACGGAACATGATTTGACCGAGAGCCAGTTAGTCGGCTCCCGTATTCGAGATGCGCGGATCAATCGCCGGATGAGCCAGGCCGATCTTGCAGCGAAGGCCAATATCTCGCTGCCGCATATCAGCAATATCGAAAAAGGCAAGACGAGCATGAAGTTGGAAACTTTTATCCGAATCATCGAAGCCCTGCAAGTATCTGCTGATTCCCTCCTTCGGCCCGATGTGCCGGAGGTGAGAAGCCTATACCAGAGCGAGTTTGACGAGCTGCTGGCCGACTGCTCTCCCAAGGAGCTGGATTCCATCCTGAAGATTGTTCGTGAGTTGAAATCCACTATGGCCAGACGGGATGACAATACCTGAAAAATTGCGAGCTGGAATTGCCGGCTCGCTTCTTTTTTTCTCATCTATCGACCAGAAGTCAAGGTGTTGACTTCTGGTCGATTTTGTTATTAGTCTGCAGATTATATAATGGCCTGGAAGAGAAATAACACAGGGGGAGCAAATATGTCAGATCTGACCATTCAAAATAGAGAGTCAGAGCAGGAAGTTATGCCCTCATTTGATTTCCTGCTGGAGAGGGAAACGGAACGAAACATCCTTTTAGCGGAACATCGTGCCTGGTTAAAGGAAATCAAGCGGGAACGCCCGCTTCCCAAAACACATTACCGTGTGGCGGTATACATCCGCTACTTTAACCAGACCCGCTATGAGGACTATCTCTCAGCTCATAAAAAGCAATTTCTTGACACACTGGCTCTCTGCCCAAACTGGATGTTTGTCGGTTTCTATGTGGACGAGGGCAGCACTGCGCCCAATATGGAGAGCGCCCCGGAGTGGTCAAGGCTTCTTCAAGACTGCTACGATGAAAAGGTCGATCTGATCATTACCCAGAAAGCAAGCAATATCTCGAAGAAACTCTCCGAACTCTCTTTCTGTACGCGCCTCTTGGCAGCACTCCCAAAGCCAGTGGGCGTTTACTTCGTTTCGGAGGATATTTATACGCTGGCTTCCTATTATCAAGAGGATCTACACGACCTGTACTTTTTGCCAAATCCCGGTTGGAAGATACTCCCTGATGACGAACCCCGGAGGGAAATGCTGCATGATTGACAAGTCCACACGAAAACAGCTTGCGGAGCGAAAAGAACGGGTCCGCCGGCGCATCAACACAAAAGTTGACCCGGAGAACTATGAATTCATTCCGGCCAAAAAGCCTATTGACTATTACGACAATGATATAAGGCAGCGGGTCGCCGTGTATGCCCGTGTCTCCACGGACAATGTCCAGCAGACGTCCTCCTATGAGCTGCAAAAGAAATACTATGAGGATTTTGTTGTGCATCATCCCAACTGGACATTGGTCAAAATCTATGCAGATGAGGGAATCAGCGGGACTTCTCTGGCTCATCGGGACGAGTTCAACAGCATGATCGCCGATTGCCGCAGCGGGAAAATCGATATGATCATTACCAAAAGCGTGTCTCGCTTTGCCCGGAATGTGGTGGACTGTATCAGCATGGTGCGAATGCTTGCGGAGCTACCCAGTCCTGTCGGGGTGTTCTTTGAGAGCGAATGTATCTTCTCCCTCAAAGACGATTCCCAGATGGCGCTTTCGTTTCAAGCCACCATGGCTCAGGAGGAGTCTCATATCCGCAGCCGGAGCATGGAGACCTCCTTGCGGATGCGGCTGGACGGAGGTCTGCCGTTGACGCCCAAGCTGCTGGGGTATTACCAAGCGTCCGCCAGTATCCATCCACCCGATGAGCAGCAGGCGGATGCATCCCTGCCCTCGAGCATCACATTGGTTCCGGGAGATTTTGATATGAGAGGCTTTGAAATCGCCCGCAGTGAATTCTTTGATAATTATCACCGTCCCTATGTACTGTTTCAAGATAAGAGGATCAAGTTCAGCACCACATGTGTTCGGTCTTTTGGGAAAGACAACCATGTGGAGCTGCTGGTCAACCCTGTGGAGATGAAGTTCGCCGTCCGTACAGTGGCGAAAAGCAGCCGCAACGCAGTCGTGTTTTCCAAGCTGTCAGACGGAAAGTATCAGCCCAGGGATATTGCCGGTGCGGCCTATGTAGAAACGCTTTTTCAGTTATTCGGCTGGAGTCCGGATTTAAAATACCGGATCGCCGGAGCGCTATTTCAAACCGAAACTGAATCTGCGTATATTTTTGATGTCAATGATGCGGAAGCGTTTATTAAATCGTACCTGCTTTCCGGCCCAAAAAGCACGGAGCAGGCGAAGGAACCTGTACAGCCCCTTTCTGTCTCCGGCAAACGGGTGCGGGCTGTCCCGGAGGAGTGGATCGGCTCTTTTGGCAAGCAATATTACCTCCACCAACAGTCTTTCCCGCCCGTTTGCGATCAGAGTGAGGAAGACTGGAAAATCCGCATGGAGGGCCAACTGTATGAAACCGGGCAGAAACTCCGCGTGACAGGGTTTGATGTGCTGCGTGATTATATCTGTCAGGAACTCGGTCAGCACGGGAAGGAGGAATCCTAAATGTCCGAAGAAAGTCGGGAAAATGCCGGCGGCGTAATCGCCGGAATGCTTCGTTCCCTGGAGGACAGGCATTTGGATATTGTTCCGTCTGCTGAATTAGAAAAAGCGGAACCGGCAGTTTCTCCTGCAAACAGCAGTAGTGATGAGGTCCTGGAGATGGCCGGTGACTTTAACTACGATGGCTACCAAGTAGTACGCCGTGAGTTCTTCGCCCATATTAATGAGCCGTCTGTAACTTTTAACAATTACAAATTTTATGTAAATACCGCCTGCCTAAACCGCTTCCCACAGGTTGATTATGTGCAGGTACTGGTCAATCAAGAGGGCAGGATCTTGGCGATCCGTCCCTGCCGGGCGGAAGATCGGGATGCCTGCGCCTGGTGCACCAACGGCTCCGGCAGACGTAAACCGAAACAGATCACCTGCAAGATTTTTTTCGCCAAAGTGTTTTCACTGATGGGCTGGAATCTGGACTATCGATATAAACTCCTCGGGCGGATAATCCACGCCAAGGATGAGTGGCTCATCGCATTTGATCTCACAGCGACCGAAGTGTATCAGCGGGTGCAAAAAGACGGCCAGAAGCCCAAGTCTTCTCGAACTCCCGTGTTTCCGGAGGGCTGGAAGACGCAGTTTGGACTCCCGTTCCGGGAACACCAGAAATCTATGCAGGTTGACATTTTTGAAGGATATGCTGTATATGGGTTGCGCGATAACATCGCTCCTGCTGCATCAGAGCAGTCAGACGAGGCTGCCTCTGATACTGATCGTAAGTCCGTTTTGGGAGGACAAGGACATGAATCATGAAAATCAATTGCAGGCTTACTTAACGCTGGACCCTGCGCGAAACCGGATTCGAATCCACAGGCAAACGATTCGTCTCTTGAAGAATCCTGCGTATGTGCAATTCCTGGTAAACCCTGAAGAACTGTATATCGCCGTTCTCGGATCGGATAAACCTATTTCAGGCGGGACCGCAAACAAGGTTCGGATGTCAAGCACATCCCAGCAGTCTATAGAATTCTATAGTACGATCCTTATAAAAAACTTTTCCGAACTGCTCGGTGGCTTTGACCCGAGATTTAATTACCAGCTGACCGGTGAGATCGATCAAATCAACCGGGTCGCATATTTTTCCCTCAAAACCGTCAAACAGCTGGAACGCAGGAGGCTACATGACAGAGAAAGCATTTAGGCAGCTTAACATCGATCCGGAATTCAAAAACTTGATTCGTCCACTTCGCCGGGAGGAATACCGGCAACTAGAGCTGAATCTGGTCATGGAAGGATGCCGAGAAGATATCATTGCATGGAATGATACCATTCTCGACGGTCATAATCGCTATGAAATATGCAATAAAATGCGCATTCCTTATGGAGTCAGGGAGCTGGATTTTCCAAGCAGAGATGCTGCCATCGCCTGGATCTGTGCGAACCAACTTGGGCGCCGCAACATCTCAGAAGAAACCAGGAAATATCTGATTGGGAAACAATATGAAGCGGAAAAGAAAGTACAGCGAAGTAGGAATGGCTATAATCAGTACCGTCCGAATCCCAACATCACTGTGGGGAGAGGCCGCCCAATAGATGAAGAGAGTGGCCGGCGAACAGCAGCCCGGCTGGGAAGGAAGTATCATGTGGCCGGCGCAACCGTACAGAAATATGCGAAATACAGTGCAGCATTAGATGCCATTGAACAAAATGCTCCTGAACTTGTTCCGCACATTCTTTCCGGGGCATATAAGATTTCTTTCGAAAATATCGTTGCTCTATCAGAAATGGAACCCGAAGAATTGAAAGCACTTAGTAAAAAAATCGGAAAAAATCCCTATGCCTTCGCTCGTTACAGTGAATCGAGACGATGCCTTTATTCCGACGCTTCTGCCAAGCTCGGCACAGCGGCGGCAGAGCAGCCGACAATCAAGACGATGCCCGCCTATGACCCGGATACGGAAGTTGCTGGACTTACTCTTACGATCCCCTCCTGGATGAGCTCCATCGACCGGACAAAGTCCATGGCACAGTTGGAAGCGATCTCACCTGCTGCCAGACAAAACCTCTTGGCGGCGTTGACTGAATTAGAAGGAAAAATCCAGGAAATGCTCAATGCAATTGAGGGGGAATCCTAATGGAAGATTATAGTATGTTTGTTCCCAATGTTCACTTTGAACAGATTCCCATTAAGAACCTCGTATCCAATCAGGAGTACCAGAGGAATATTTCCGAACAGCATGTGCTGAATGCTGCGGCACACTTTGATCTGTATCAGATCAACCCTGTGAAGGTAAGCCGTCGAAATGGGGTCAACTATGTCTTCAATGGCCAGCACACGGTGGAGATCGTCGCACTGGCCTCCGGCTCTCGTGAAACGCCAGTCTGGTGCATGATATACGATGATCTAAACTACGAACACGAGGCAGATATCTTCGCCAACCAGATGAAGTTTGTCAAACCGCTCCGTCCCTATGAAGTGTTTATGGCAAATGTGGAAGCCGGGAATCAGGAGCAGCTTATGATCAAAGATCTGGTAGAGTCTTATTCTCTTTCCATTGGCCAGGTCAGAAACTATGGCGTTGTCTGTGCTGTCTCTACGCTTGAAAATATATATGAGCGGTTCGGTTACCACGTACTTGATCGAACACTCAGACTCTGCGTAGGTACCTGGGAGGGCGATATGAATTCGCTGTCCGCCAATATGCTCAACGGAATCGCCAGATTGGTCTACACGTTCGGCGATGCCCTGAAAGATGAGACCTTTAAGGAAAAAGTGGGGGAAATGTCGGTCAAGTTGCTTTCGAGAACAGCCAAGGAACGACGCCCCGGTTCTATGGGCTATGCCGAGGCGATGCTTCTGGCCTATAACCGCAAATGCAAATATCCGCTCAAATGGACCAAGCTCTACGAGAAGAATGT
>ERZ773217.991-NODE-991-length-24296-cov-60.772905_pt1 | contig 24296 bp, 28 predicted proteins | sample MGYA00580995_ERZ773217 | MGnify/ENA primary metagenome ERZ773217 (study PRJEB29015, sample SAMEA2737772) | human gut metagenome | biome: human gut; feature: human-associated habitat; material: faeces | place: China | collected 2012 ...
ATTTTCATAACGTTTTGTGCCTGAGCGAAGCGAAAGGAATGGATATAATAATGAATAAAATTATTAAAAACACATTGATTCTTACTGCGATAACGCTGATCTCCGGTTTGTTGCTGGGAATGGTCTATGAGATTACAAAAGATCCAATCGCGGCATCTCAGGAGAAAGCAAGGCAAGAAGCGTACAAAGCAGTTTTAAAAGAAGCGGATAGCTTTGTAGACTACGCTGATTTTGATGAGAAAGAAGCTGCAAAAGCAGTGAAAGAGATTTCCGGATGTACGGTAAATGGAGTTGTAGAAGCAAAAGATAAGTCGGGTGAGACAATCGGCTATGTCGTGACGACGACATCCAGTGAAGGATATGGTGGAGATATTCAAATTTCAGTTGGAATCGGAAATGACGGAGTTGTGGAAGGCGTGGAAATTTTAAGTATCAGCGAGACAGCGGGACTCGGAATGAAAGCGACTGAGGCGAAATTCCGTGATCAGTATGTCGGAAAAACTGTGGAAACTTTCACAGTTACAAAAACAGGTGCAAGCTCAGACGAAGAAATTGATGCGCTCAGCGGAGCTACAATCACTTCAAATGCGGTGACAAACGCAGTAAATGCAGGACTTGCATATTTTAATCATGTAATAGGAGGTAGTGCAAATGAATAAATGTATGGAAAGACTTTACAATGGTCTGGTAAAAGAAAACCCTACCTTCGTTTTAATGTTGGGAATGTGTCCTACATTGGCTGTTACAACATCTGCAATCAATGGTGTGGGAATGGGTCTGACGACAACGGTCGTTCTGGTAATGTCAAATATGCTCATTTCTATGCTTCGTAAAATTATTCCGGATTCGGTTAGAATGCCGGCATTTATCGTTGTCGTTGCATCTTTTGTTACAATTGTACAGTTTCTTTTGGAAGGGTTCATTCCGAGTCTTTATGACTCACTTGGACTTTATATTCCATTGATTGTCGTAAACTGTATCATCTTAGGACGTGCAGAAAGCTATGCCTCTAAGAATCCGGTTCTTCCATCTATCTTTGATGGAATCGGTATGGGGCTTGGATTTACGATTGGACTGACGAGTATCGGAATTGTCCGTGAAGTAATCGGAGCAGGACAGATTTTTGGAAAACAGATTATGCCGTCTTCCTATGAACCTGTGACTATTTTTATTTTGGCTCCTGGGGCATTCTTTGTTCTGGCAGGGCTTGTTGCAATTCAAAATAAAGTGAAGAGAAATGCAGCAAACAAAGGAAAAGAAACAGTGAAAACCGGATGTGGTGAAGGCTGTGCTTCATGTGGAAACAGTTCATGTGGAGGCAGAATATTTCCAACAGGAAATGAAGAATAGGAGGAGTACAGGAAATGAAAGAATTACTTATTATAGCAATTGGTTCCGCATTTGTGAATAATGTTGTACTTAGCCAATTCTTAGGAATCTGCCCATTCCTTGGTGTATCGAAGAAAGTAGAGACAGCAAGTGGTATGGGGGGCGCGGTTATTTTCGTTATTACGATCGCATCATTTTTTACAAGCTTGATTTATAAATTTATTTTGGTGCCAACACATTTTGAATATTTACAGACGATTGTATTTATTCTTGTAATTGCAGCTTTGGTACAGTTTGTGGAGATGTTCTTGAAAAAATCAATGCCTTCTCTTTACAAAGCGCTTGGTGTATATCTTCCGCTGATCACGACAAACTGTGCAGTGCTTGGTGTTGCTTTGACCAACGTTCAAAAATCTTACAGTATTTTGGAAGGTGTTGTGAATGGATTTGCAATTGCTGTTGGGTTTACGGTATCTATTGTAATTATGGCAGGTATTCGTGAGAAAACGGAAAACAATGATGTTTCTCCATCATTTCAGGGGACGCCGATTGTTCTTGTTACAGCAGGACTGATGGCGATTGCGTTTTTCGGATTTTCAGGACTGATTTAAGGAGGACGAAAAGATGAGTGTAACAGGGATTATAATAGCTGCAGTCATTGTGGGCGGTACTGGCTTGTTCATCGGCGCCTTCTTAGGAATTGCAGGCAAAAAATTTGCAGTTGAGGTAGATGAAAGAGAAGAGGCAATCACAGGCGTACTTCCTGGAAATAACTGTGGTGGATGTGGATATGCAGGCTGTTCAGGACTTGCCGCTGCAATCGTCGCAGGGCAAGCGGAAATTGGAGGATGTCCGGTCGGTGGTGCTCCGGTTGCGGCAAAGATTGGTGAAATTATGGGACAGGAAGCAGGAGAACAGGTACGTATGACTGCGTTCGTAAAATGTGCAGGTACTTGTGATAAGGCAAATCAGGATTACGAATATTATGGAATTGAAGACTGTAAAATGATGGATTTCATACAAAATGGAGGTCCGAAGTCTTGTAATTATGGCTGTCTTGGGTTTGGAAGCTGTGTAAAGGCATGTCCATTTGATGCGATTCACATTGTTGACGGCGTTGCAGTCGTAGATAAAGACGCTTGTAAGGCATGTGGAAAATGTGTTGCAGCCTGTCCGAAACATTTGGTTGAGTTAGTACCATATGAACAGAAACATTTAGTGCAGTGCAGCTCGAAGGACAAAGGAAAAGATGTACTGTCTGTATGCAAGGTTGGTTGTATCGGATGTAAAATGTGTCAGAAAGTTTGTCCGTCTGATGCTATTGTTGTGGAAGATAATATCGCACATATTGACCCTGAAAAATGTACAAACTGTGGTCTGTGTGCAGAAAAATGTCCAAAGAAAATTATTATGTAAATAGCAAGGTTCAGCTTACGGCTGAACCTTTTTGAGAGGAAGAAAAATGAAACGTTCTGTGAAAACAATTTTGAAGGAAGCAGCTGCTTTACTTTGGCAGGATATTAAAAATATGAGAATTGCGATTTTGCTCATTGCATTGTATTTGGGATTGAATCGTATAATATTTCCGGTCAGTTGCATCTGGGTAGCAATCACCGGATTTCCCTGCCCGGGCTGTGGTCTTACGAGAGCAGGAATAGCGCTTTTAAAAGGTGAGTTTAAGGAGGCGTTTCAGATTCACCCCTTTATCTATGTGATTGCAGCAGTACTGGTTCTTTTTTGTGTTTATCGATATATCCTGAAGCGGAGTCAAAAGGTGTTTGTAAAGTATGCGCTTGTAGTTGTCATTGCAATGCTTTGCTTTTATGTGTATCGTATGATATTTTTGTTTCCGGGAGAGCCGCCGATGTCATATTATCGAAATAATTTGTTGAGTACTTTTTTCGATAAAGTATTAAAATAAATTGTGAGCGCAGCGAAAATATGGTATGATATCAATGTATAAATCTGATAAGGAGGCACACTATGGAAAATAACTATGAAAATGCACCACAGGAAGAAACACAGTCAACACAGCCGGCTCCTCAGAATGGGGAAAGTACAAATTCAGAGTATTCAAACTCGAACGAAAACATGAATCAAAATTATCAGTATTCATATGGGAATAACGAGTACCAGCCAAACGGATACGATAATCAGAATGGATCAAATCAGTATAATCAACCGGACAAAAGCGTAATGTCAATGGGGGATTGGCTGATTACATTGCTAGCTCTTTTGATTCCTTGTGCTGGAATTATTTTATATTTTGTATGGGCGTTTGGAAAAAACGAGAATGAAAACCGTAAAAACTATTGTAGAGCATACTTGATTTATTGGGCGATTACTACTGTGCTTGGTATCATTGTATTCATTTTCTTTGGAGCAATGATATTCAATATGATCAGTGGAAGCGGATATTACAGATATTATTAAAATGTGGACAGGACTATTTTCGGTAGTCCTGTTTTTTCGCAAAAGAAAACACAGAATCGAACATGTGGTTGCATAAAAGAATATGATATGCTAAAATAGACGGAAAGAAAGGAACAAAAACAATGAAGATAAAGAAAAGTGATATTGTATTGATTCTGGTTGTTGTGTGTGTGGCGGCTTCCTGCTTGCTTTTATATATGCGATTCGGAAGAGAGAGCGCCGGAAAAGTGGTAGTAACTGTTGATGGAAAAGTGAAAGGGACTTACAGTCTGTCGGATAACACAGAAGTGCAAATTAACGATACGAATACATTTGTCATTGAGAACCGAGAGGTGAAGATGAAGGAAGCTAATTGTCCGGATCAGATTTGCGTACATCATAAAGCAATTTCGAAAAACAAAGAGACGATTGTTTGTCTGCCGAATAAAGTGGTGATTGAGATTACTGCAGAAACAGGCAAAGAGACAGAGATGGATTCGGTTGCAAATTAGGAGGCAGGTTGTGAAATCAAAGGCAGCATATTTCGGAGTATTTACCGCACTTGCACTGATTTTCAGCTATGTGGAGACATTGATACCGATTCAAGTCGGAATACCTGGGGTGAAGCTTGGTCTGGCGAATCTTGTGGTTGTAGTCGTTTTATATAAGATGGAAATCAAAGAAGCTTATATTTTGGCAGTTGTGCGGGTGATTTTGTCAGGTTTTTTATTTGGTAATTTATTTAGCATTGTGTATAGTTTGGCCGGCGGACTTCTCAGTCTGACGGTAATGGTCACTTTAAAAAGGACAAAAGCGTTCAGTCTGCTTGGAATCAGTGCGATGGGAGGCGTTTTTCACAATGTTGGCCAGTTAATCATGGCTGCTCTTGTATTGGAGAGTTTGAGCATCGGATACTATCTTCCGGTTTTACTTGTATCGGGACTTGTGACAGGAATCTTGATTGGTATCATCTCTGGTGAGATGTTAAAAAGATTGAACAGAATAGAAATGTAATGGAGGAAATATGATTTCATATATAAGAGGAGAACTTTCTGCAATGGAAGAAGATAAGATTATTGTAGATGTGAATGGAATAGGATATGGAATTTTTATGCCAGGGCAATCGATGGGAATGCTCCCGCCGATTGGCGAGGAAGTGAAGATTCACACCTATTTGAATGTACGTGAAGATGCGATGCAATTATTTGGTTTTTTGACGAGAGACGATTTAAAGATTTTTAAATTGGTGATCGGTGTAAGCGGTATCGGTCCGAAAGGCGGATTGAGTATCCTGTCTCAGCTGAGTCCGGATGATTTGAGATTTGCCGTGCTGGCAAATGACGCGAAAGCGATCTCGGCGGCGCCGGGAATTGGAAAGAAAACGGCAGAAAAACTTATTATTGAATTGAAAGATAAACTGAGTGTGGAAGACATCCTGGAAAAAAATTCGGAGACAGTTGAATATGCGGGTGTGGCAGATACTGCGAATGAAGTACAGGCAGAGGCAGTTCAAGCACTGACTGCCCTTGGATATGGAAGTAAAGAATCTATGAAAGCTGTGAAAAAGGTGACAGTCACAGAGGAGACTACTGTGGAAGATGTACTGAAACAAGCGCTGAAGTACATGATGTTTTAACAAAGGCGGAGAATGAAAATGGGAAAAAGAATTATTACAACAGAAAATCTGGAAGAAGATGTAAAGATAGAAAATCATCTTCGCCCACAGCTATTATCTGATTATATTGGTCAGGAGAAGGCCAAGCAAACATTAAAAATTTATATTGAGGCGGCGAAATCCAGAAAAGAATCTTTGGATCATGTTCTTTTTTATGGACCTCCGGGGCTTGGAAAGACTACATTGGCGGGAATTATTGCAAATGAGATGAATGTGAATTTAAAAGTCACCTCGGGACCGGCGATTGAAAAGCCGGGGGAGATTGCAGCTATTTTAAACAATCTTCAGGAAGGAGACGTCCTTTTTGTAGATGAGATACATCGTTTGAACAGACAGGTGGAGGAAGTGCTTTATCCTGCGATGGAAGACTATGCGATTGATATTATGATCGGTAAGGGAGCAAGTGCACGTTCCATCCGTTTGGATCTTCCGAAGTTTACCTTGGTGGGGGCGACAACAAGAGCCGGTATGCTCACAGCGCCGCTGCGAGATCGGTTTGGTGTGGTCAATCGTCTGGAATTTTATACAGAAAAGGAACTGCAGACGATTATTATGCGTTCAGCAGATGTTTTAGGCGTTGAGATCGAACCGAATGGTGCGCTGGAGATGGCGAAAAGATCTAGAGGAACACCACGCCTTGCCAATCGACTTTTAAAGCGAGTGCGGGATTTTGCACAGGTGAAGTATGATGGCGTCATTACGAAAGAGGTGGCGATGTATGCACTGGATTTACTGGAAGTTGACAAATATGGGCTTGACCACATTGACCGGAATATTCTCCTTACAATTATAGAAAAATTTCAAGGAGGACCGGTGGGGCTTGACACACTGGCAGCATCTATTGGGGAAGACTCTGGGACAATAGAGGATGTTTATGAGCCATATTTACTGAAGAATGGATTTATTCAGAGGACACCGAAAGGAAGAGTTGTCACAGAATTCGCATACCATCATCTTGGAATTCATTATGAAAAAGAATAAAAGAGTTGTTTTTTTTCATAGATGGTTTATAATAGAAAGATAATTAGGAAAGTTTCAAGGAGGTTTCCATGACATCTTCAAAAAATTACACAGAAGTTATCATAGACGGAAAAGTTTTTACATTGAGTGGATTTGAGAGCGAAGAATATCTACAGCAAGTATCTACATACTTAAATCATAAGATTTCAGAGTGTGCGAGCAGTGAAGGATATGGAAGACAGAGTGCAGAGACAAGAAATATTTTGTTGGCGCTGAATATCGCAGATGATTATTTTAAAGAAAAGAAGCAGAGCATTGCGCTTGAAAGTGATGTGGAAGAAAAAGATAAAGAAATGTATGATTTAAAGCATGAGCTGATTTCTACACAGATCAAGTTCGAGAATCTGGAGCGTGATCTTGAAAAAGAAAAGAATGAAAATCAACAGCTGCAGATGAAAATTGTGAAGTTGGAAGCAGAGATGAAGAATCATAAAAAATAGGCTGTCATGGGACAGCCTTTTTTAAGGGATAAGGAAATATATGAAAAGAAAAATTGAAATTTTATCGCCGGCAGGATCTTATGAAAGCATGAAAGCGGCAATTGCGGCAGGAGCAGATGCAGTCTATATTGGCGGCAGTCGATTTGGTGCAAGAGCATATGCTGACAACCTGACCGAAGAACAATTATTAGAAGCAATTGATTATGTGCATCTGCACGGAAGAAAGATTTACCTGACAGTAAATACTCTTTTGAAAGAGAAAGAATTAAGGGAGTCATTTTATGAATATTTGCGTCCATACTATGAAAGAGGGCTGGATGCGGTTATCGTACAGGATATCGGTGTTCTGCAATTTGTAAAGGAACATTTTTTGGATTTGCCGATTCATGCAAGTACACAAATGACGATCACGAATGCGCTCGGCGCCCGTTTTTTGGAAGAGCAGGGGGCAGAGCGGGTTGTGACAGCCAGAGAACTTCAGCTGGAAGAGATTAAAGATATCAGAGAAAAGACTGACGTCGAGATTGAAAGTTTTGTACACGGAGCGCTTTGCTATTGCTATTCGGGTCAATGCTTATATAGCAGTATGCTTGGAGGGCGCAGCGGAAATCGCGGTCAGTGTGCACAGCCCTGCAGACTGCCGTATAAAGTAAATGGCAGTAAGGAAAGCTCGTATGTGCTGAGTCTGAAGGATATTTGTACTTTGGAGTATATACCGGAGCTTGTGGAAGCGGGAATTGATTCGTTTAAAATCGAAGGACGCATGAAAAAGCCCGAATACGTTGCGCTTGTCACTGCAATGTATCGAAAGTATACAGATCAATATTTGGAACATGGGGAGAAAGCGTTTTATATAGATCCCAAAGACAGACAGATGCTCATGGATTTATACAACCGCGGAGGATCTCATGGTGGCTATTATCATACAAGAAATGGACGCAAGATGCTGTCCTTGGACAGACCAAACCATGCGGGAGTACCGGCACTGCAGGTAGTTTCACAGAGTGGAAAGACTGTGACGGCAAAGGCAATTACGGATATTCATGCAGGAGATGTTGTGGAGCTTCCGACACAGAATGACAATTATACATTTTCCGATAGTGCAAAGAAGGGGCAGACAATTACGTTTTATTCTCATAAACGCCAGAATATGAAAAAAGGGCAGATTTTGAATCGAACACGAAACGAAAGTCTGATAAACGAAATCCATGATACTATCATATCAAGAAAAGTAAAAGAAAAAATCAATGGAAAATTAATACTTTCTGTTGGAGAACCTGCTAAACTGGAAGTAGTCTATCAAGATTGTACAGTGGAATTGATTGGGGAGCCTGTACAGGAGGCTTTTAATCAGCCGATGCAAATAGAAAGAATTGAAAAGCAGATGCGAAAAACCGGGAACACGGAGTTTGAATTTGAACATTTGCAGATAGAGCTTTTGGGTAATGTGTTCCTGCCAATGCAGAGTCTGAATGAACTTAGAAGGAAAGCATTAGATACATTGGAAGGTCAGATTCTGCAAAAGACAAGAAGAAAAAGTTCTAGTACTCCAAAATACATGGAGGAATCAGTGGCTGCAGACAAAAAATGCAATTGCTTTTATGTTTCTGTAGAAACGAGGGAACAGCTTTTGGAAGTTTTAAAAGAGTCTTCTGTGCAGAGAATTTATCTGGATTGTAATCTTGCGGATCGCATATGGGAAAATCCGAATCTGAATGATATGATTCAAAGTGTGCATGAACGGGGAAAAACAATTTATCTTGGAATGCCACATATTTTCAGGACAGATGCAAACGCAAAGTATGAAACTTGTTATGCCCATATTTTTGAAGCGGCGTGGGATGGTGTGCTGATACGAAATTATGAGAGTTATCAGTTTCTGAAGGCACATGGCTACCAAGGCAATATTGTCACAGACTATAATCTGTATCAATTCAATCGATATGCGAAGAAATTCTGGATGAAAGAAGAGGTGGAGGCAACAACAGCGCCACTGGAATTAAATTATAATGAATTAAGAGAAGTAGGGCTGGAAAGCAGTGAACTGGTCGTCTATGGACATGTGCCGATGATGGTGTCAGCACAATGTGTGACAAAGACGGTATCTGGATGTCGAAAAGAAAAAGGAATACTTGTGATGAAGGACCGATACCAAAAAGAGTTTTTTGTGAAAAACAATTGTGATTATTGTTATAATATCATATATAATTCCTTGCCGATCGTTCTGACAGATCAAAAACAAGAAATTGAGGAATTGATGCCAAAGGCTATGCGTCTCCAGTTTACAGTTGAAAAGAAAGATACCGTAAGGAAAGTATTGGACTTATATCGAGCCGTCTTTTTGCAAAATCAGGCAGCAAGAGAACCGGATATGGAATTTACAAGAGGACATTTTAAGAGGGGAATAAAGTAGGTGAGAAATTGGCAAATATTATAGTAGAATGTGCGAAATACCTCATGATCATTTTGATTACGATGTATACATACGAATGCTTCACTGTCTTCGGATATGCGGACGGAGACAAAAAGCGGCGTATTTTGCGGAACCAGAATAAATTGATGTTTATGATACATTTTCTTGCGTTTGCGGGAATGTATTTTAAAATCGGAGAAATAAAGATTTTGATATTTTATGCGGTACAGGTAGTACTGCTTTTGGCAATCATACTGCTGTATACATGGATTTATCCAAAGGCTTCACGCCTTGTAGTCAATAATATGTGTATGCTTATGACAATTGGTTTTATCATGATCACAAGATTGTCTTATAATAAGGCAGTGAAGCAATGTGTTATTGCAGCGGGTGGCGTGGCGATCAGTCTGGCAGTTCCGGTGATCATCCGGAAAGTGAAACAACTCTCCGAGTGGAGATGGCTGTACTGTGGTGTGGGAATTGTTGCATTGGCTGCAGTTGTTGTTGTGGGAACTGAACAATTTGGAGCAAAACTGGGATTTATGGTGGGAGGTGTTGGAGTTCAGCCTTCCGAATTTGTAAAGATATTGTTTGTGTTTTTTGTTGCATCCAGCTTTTATCACTCCAAAGCATTTAAAGATATTGTGATTACAACGGCATTAGCGGCTTTTCATGTGTTGATTCTGGTTGCGTCTAAGGATTTGGGCGCGGCATTGATTATTTTTATTGTGTATCTTGTTATGCTGTATGTGGCCACAAGTCAGCCGCTATATGTATTTGCTGGTCTTGGCGCAGGAGCGGCAGCATCTGTCGTGGCTTACTATTTGTTTAACCATGTCCGTGTCCGTGTGATTGTATGGAAAGATCCTTTCGCCTCTTATCAGAATGGTGGGTATCAGGTGGCACAGTCTTTGTTTGCGATTGGAACAGGGAGCTGGTTTGGAACCGGATTGTTTCAGGGAAAGGCAGATGCGATTCCGGTAGCAGAGACGGATTTTATTTTCTCGGCAATTTGTGAAGAGATGGGACTGATTTTTGCACTTTGCATCATATTGATTTTCTTAAGCTGTTATGTAATGTTTTTGAATATTGCAATGCAGCTTCATAACCGCTTTTATAAGCTGGTGGCACTGGGACTTGGAACTTGCTTCATTTTCCAATCATTTCTGACCATTGGTGGTGTGACAAAATTTATCCCATCAACAGGAGTGACCCTTCCTCTGGTCAGTTATGGAGGAAGTTCTGTATTGAGCACTTTGATTATGTTTGCAATTATTCAGGGGTTGTATATTTTAAGAGAAGACGAGGAAGAAGATATTGAGAGAAGAAAAGAACAGCAATTACGAGCACAGAAAAAGCAGACAAGACGGTCGGAGACTGCCGGAAGACGAAAGAGTTCGCAAGACACGCAAAGGACAACAATCAAGAGAAGAAGTACAGCCGGCGAAAAAAAGAACGAGCGCGAAAAAGATGCAGCAAGACGACCGCAGAGAAGAGAAAAAACGAACAAAGAAAAAGAAATCAACAAACAAAGAATTCGCTAGGGTGACATATTTTTTTGTGACACTTTTTCTGGTAATGATGGGGTACCTGGTATATTTCAATGTTGTGCGAAGCAAGGCAATTATCAACAGTCCTTATAATGTGCGTATGGATTCCCTTTCTGACCGAGTTGTACGAGGAAGTATTTTAGATAAAAACGGAGAGGTGCTGGCCGAGACAGAAGTTGCGGAGGATGGAACCGAGACAAGAAATTATCCTTATGGAGATGTGTATGCACATGTAGTAGGGTATGACTCAAAAGGGAAGTCGGGGCTGGAATCCGTGGAAAATTTTGATTTACTGACATCAAATGCTTTTTTTGTAGAGAAGATTGTAAAAGAATTTAAAGAAGAAAAAAATATTGGTGACAATGTAGTTACAACACTTGACAGTAAACTTCAGCAAGCAGCCTATGATGCATTGGGAGACCATAAGGGGGCGGTTGTTGTCATGGAAGCAAGTACAGGAAAGATACTTGCCATGGTGTCCAAACCGACATTTGATCCGAATACCATTTCAGAAGACTGGGAATGGCTGACTACAGATGAGAACAGTTCGCTTCTGAACCGGGCGACACAGGGAGCGTATGCACCGGGATCTACCTTTAAGTTAGTCACAACCTTAGAATATATGCGAGAATATTCGGATTTTGAAAATTATAGTTATTATTGTGAAAGTGAGATCACCCATGAAGGGACGACGATTCACTGTGCGGGAAACAGGGCGCATGGTGAGGAAAATTTAGCGGATTCGCTTGCCAATTCCTGCAATGCATCATACTCCAATATTGGTTTGATGTTGGATAAAGAAGCGTACAGAAAGACGGCAGAAGAGTTGCTGTTCAATAAAAAGCTTCCTTCTGTACTGCCTTACAGTCAAAGCAAATTTCGCGTAGACAAAAATGCGACAGACAGTGAAATTATGATGACGGCAATTGGTCAGGGGAAAACACAGACTAGTCCCTATCATATGACGCTGATTTCAGCTGCAATCGCAAATGGAGGTACGTTGATGAAACCATATTTGGTCGATCATACCGAAAATTACACAGGAACGACAGTTAAGAAAAATGTTCCGGAAACATACGAAACGCTTATGACTTCAGAAGAGGCGGCAAAACTGAAAGAGTATATGGAAGGTGTTATCGATCATGGAACGGGGACGGCGCTTAGCGGAGAAAGCTATACGGTAGCCGGAAAAACAGGGACAGCAGAGTACAGCAGTGATAAAGAAAAAGCCCATTCATGGTTTACAGGGTTTACCAATGTAGACAATCCAGAACTTGTAATCAGTGCGGTGGTAGAAAGTGCAGATAATTCTGGAATGAGTGCAGTGTCGGTTGCAAAACAGGTTCTGAATGCGTATTACTATTAAATAATTGAGGGATCCATATGAAATATTATCATAATCTGTATTTAAGTGATGGATTAAAAGAAAAAAAAGAGGGCATCATATATAAGTTAGAACATGATAAAATACAGTTGAATAAATACGTGATTGTTCTTGCAGAAAATGCGAATAATAATCTTGAATTTTACGATGCGGCATTGCTGCTGCAAAGGGGCTGGAAAAAGCGAAGGCTATTTGTAGTTGGTATTGCTGATGGTTTTGAAGAGGCGCTGTACTTAGTGGAAAAGATTGCACAGGAAGTGTATGATGTGACAGGAGATATGAAAATACGCAAGTATTTGCTAGAACAACAAAAAAAGTTTGAAGAGGAAAAAGTGTAGGTGCAGACATGTTCCAGATTATATTATGGATTTTAAAAATCATAGGAATTCTTCTGGCGGCAATACTGGGGATTGCAGTATTGCTTGTTTGCATTGTGCTTTTTGTGCCTGTCCGATATCAAATCGAGGCAGAAAGTGCAGGGACGTTTGAAAGTATCGATGCACATGCTCGGTTTTCGTGGCTCTTATATCTGTTTTCCGGATATTTTAAATATCAAAATGGCGAATTTTGCTGGCAGATTCGGCTTGCTTGTAAAAAACTGAACCAGACGGAGCATATTGAAGCAATTCCGAATGAGACACACAAGAAAAAAAAGGCTAAGAAGAGCCAAGAAAAAAGGAAGGAAGAAGTGCATCCGAAAGTAGAGCCGACAAACATTCCAATAAAAAAAGATTTTCAGGAAAAGAAAGTAAGAAGGAACCGCACTGCAAGGAAGTGTGGGGAGACGGCAGAAACTGCGAAAAAGAAAAAAACATCTCTGATTCAAAAGATAAAATATACATATCAGACAATGTGTGATAAGGTAAAAGTGCTTTTGGACAAAAAAGAAAAATTAACAGAGTTTCTTTCGGAGCCCATTCACAAAGCTGCATGGATTCGCTTGAAAAGAGAAGCGTTCAGAATCCTTCGTTTTTTAAGACCGAAGAAACTTACAGGTTCTGTGCAATTTGGATTGGAAGATCCCTATAATACGGGGCGGGCACTGGCTGTGTTGAGTATGCTTTATCCGCTTTATGGAGAACATATAGATATCTATCCGAATTTTGAACAGCAGGTATTAGAAGGACATCTTCTGATCAAAGGGCGCATTCGAGGAATTTATGCAGTGATTGTTTTGTGGAATTTATTTTTTGATAAACAAATAAGAACCACATATGAACATATAAAAACATTCAAATTATAAAATATGCAAGGAGGAATACAAAATGGAGGATAACAAATTTAATGCAACAGTGGAAGCTTTATTTCATGGAATGGACAGCGTTGTTTCGTCAAAGACAGTTGTCGGTGATGCAATTCACATTGGAGATACAATTATTTTACCGTTGGTAGACGTTTCGTTTGCCGTGGGTGCTGGCTCATTTCAGGGAGATAAAAAGGAAAAAGGCGCCGGTGGACTTGGCGGAAAGATGTCACCGTGTGCGGTGCTTGTGATCCAAGACGGAAAGACAAAACTTGTAAATATCAAAAATCAGGATACGATCACAAAGATTTTAGATATGGTTCCTGATGTAGTTGATCGGTTTTCTTCTAAAAAAGAGGAGAAAGTAACAGAAAAGGATGTTGCGGATATGTTGAACGACGCAGAATAATTTGGAAGAATGAGACATATAATAAAAAGAGGATACACTATATGGAGTAGAGCAATGAAAAAAGTAATTGGGTTTGCATTATTTTTTATAGCAGTTGGAATGCTGATTATGCTGATGCTGCCAAATGTCTTTGTTGGTCTTGCGTTGATTTTTATATGTCTCATAGTTGGTTATAATTTATTTTGCGGATAGGATAGTAATAGATGCACAAAAAAACGAGATGAAAAATCATCTCGTTTCATTCTGTGTAAAATTAAGCACGTTCAACTCTGCCAGATTTTAAACATGAAGTACATACATACATTTTCTTTGTATTTCCACCTTCAGCTTTTACTCTTACTGATTTTACGTTTGATTTCCACATCTTTGGTGTTTTTCTATGAGAGTGACTTACGTTATTTCCGAAATGAGCACCCTTTTCACAAATAGCACATTTAGCCATGATTGCACCTCCTAACGATCTTAATAGTCATACCAGACTCACAACATAAGTTATTCTAGCAGAAAAAAGTTTAATTTGCAAGTACTTATTTAACAATTTGAAGAAAGGGTTTAGAAGTTGTTGTAAAAACTGGCAAAACAGAGTATAATATAAACGTTAAATATGCATAAATTGAAAATCCATAACAAAATTGGAGGGAATAGAGTATGAAAGGATGTATGAGTACAGAATTAGGAATCATTACAATTGCACCGGAAGTCATTGCAAAATATGCGGGAACTGTAGCTGTAGAATGTTTTGGAATCGTTGGTATGGCAGCAGTCAGTGTGAAAGATGGTCTTGTAAAGCTTTTGAAAAAGGAAAGTCTGACGCATGGAATTCAGGTGGAGATCTCAGAAGATAATAAGCTTACTTTGAATTTCCATGTAATCGTATCCTATGGTGTGAGTATTTCAGCCGTTACTGATAATTTAATCAGCAACGTAAAATATAAAGTAGAAGAGTTCACCGGAATGACAGTGAATAAGATTAACATTTATATTGAAGGCGTAAGAGTAATCGATTAATTTAAGGAGGAAGTGATTGTGGCAACGAAGACAATAAATGTAGAGATGCTCGCAAAGATGTTTTTGGCAGGCGCCGGAAATATCGAGGCAAAAAAAGAATTTATAAATGAATTGAATGTTTTTCCGGTACCGGATGGGGATACGGGAACGAATATGTCGCTTACGATCATGGCAGCAGCAAAAGAAGTTTCTGCATTGGAAAAACTCAATATGAAGGATTTGGCAAAGGCAATTTCGTCTGGCTCTTTAAGAGGTGCCAGAGGAAACTCAGGAGTAATTCTTTCGCAGCTTTTCAGAGGATTTACAAAAGCAATCAAAGAAGTCAAAGAGATTGACTGCCTGATACTTGCGAACGCACTTGATAAGGCGAAAGAGACGGCGTACAAAGCGGTTATGAAGCCAAAAGAGGGAACGATTTTGACTGTTGCGCGTGGAATTGCAGATAAAGGATGGGAGCTTGCAGAGGAGACAGATGATTTGGAAGTGTTTATCCCAGAGATTATTAAGCATGCAGAACATGTATTATCGAAGACTCCGGATATGCTTCCAGTATTAAAAGAAGCTGGAGTAGTTGATTCCGGCGGACAGGGACTTTTAGAAGTGTTGAAAGGGGCATATGATGCATTTTTAGGAAAAGAAATTGATTACAGTGCGATTGCTTCCAGCACAGGTGCTGCTGTGACGAAGGTTGGCGCAGAGATGGCAACGGAGATCAAATTCGGTTACTGTACAGAATTCATCATCATGGTAGAGAGAGAATTTACAGAGGAAGATGAGAAAACATTCAAGGCGTATCTGGAATCCATCGGTGATTCAATCGTATGTGTGGCAGATGATGAGATTGTAAAAGTACATGTACACACCAATGACCCGGGACTTGCAATTCAAAAGGCATTGACATATGGGCAGCTTTCTCGTATGAAGATTGATAATATGCGCGAAGAGCATGAAGAAAAATTGATCCGTGATGCACAGAAGCTTGCAAAAGAACAGAAAGAAAAGAAAAAAGAAGCCCAGAAAGAGTTCGGTTTTATTGCCGTTTCCATCGGAGAAGGTCTGAATGAGATTTTTAAAGAGCTTGGAGTGGACTATATCATTGAAGGTGGTCAGACAATGAATCCGAGTACAGATGACATGTTGAATGCGATTGATGAAGTCAATGCAAAACATGTATTTATTTTCCCGAATAACAAAAATATTACATTAGCGGCAAACCAGGCAAAATCTTTAGTGAAAGATAAGGAAGTAATTGTTATTCCTACAAAGACGGTTCCGCAGGGAATTACTGCAATCATTAATTTTGTTCTGGATTTATCGGCAGAAGAAAATGAAGAAGTCATGTTAGAAGAGATCAAGAATGTCAAGACCGGACAGGTAACATATGCAGTGCGAGATACACATATCGATGACAAGGAGATCCACAAAGATGATATCATGGGAATTGGTGATTCCGGTATCATTGCAGTGGGAACTGATATCGCAGCGACGACAAAAGAGATGTTGGAAGCGCTTGTGGATGAAGATTCTGAATTAATCAGCATCTACTATGGAGCAGATGTCAGCGAAGAAGACGCAGAAAAACTGACAGCAGAGATTGAAGAAAAGTATCCAAGTGTAGATGTGGACACACATTTTGGAGGTCAGCCGATTTACTATTATGTATTGGCAGTAGAATAAGAGTGACAAAAACGGGAGAAGTGATATCTCCCGTTTTTTCTGAAATAGGAGACAGAAATATGAATGAGCAATCAACGATCAGCTCACTGAAAGGGATTGGCGAGAAGACAGAAAAATTATTCCAAAAATTGAACATTTTTACGATTGGAGAGTTGCTTCGACATTTTCCGAAAGGATATGAAGTGTATGAGGAAGCAACCCCGATTGCAGAGATAGACGAGGGCAGGACTGTGACGGTCACAGGTGCTATCTATGGGAAAGTACAGATCTCTGGCAGAACCAGTATGCAGGTTACAACCATTTATGTGAAGGATGTCACTGGAACTTTGCGTGTTGTCTGGTTCCGAATGCCTTTTTTGCGAAATACGTTTCAAAAAGGGGGTGTGGTCACACTCCGTGGAAAAGTCGTACGGCGAAAAGGAACACTTCTTATGGAGCAGCCGGAAATTTTTTATCCAAGCGTGTTATATGAGGAAAAACTCAACACACTACAACCCAATTATGCATTGACTGCCGGACTTACGAACAATGCTGTCGTCAAAGCGATGAAACAGGCAATTTCCTATTTGGATTTGAAGCAGGATTTCCTTCCGCCGGATGTCCGAACTCGCTATCATCTTGCGGAATACAATTATGCGATACAGGGAATTCATTTTCCGGTAGACAAAGAGGAATTTTATACTGCCAGAGAGCGTCTTGTGTTTGAAGAATTTCTTGTGTTTATTTTGGCGCTGCGGCAAATGAAAGAGAAAAATGAAAAGAGTAAAAATACATTTTCATTTGCGAGTACCAAACCTGTGGAAGAATTCATGCATAAACTGCCATATGAACTGACAGGCGCCCAACAAAAAGTTTGGCAGGAAATCAAGGCAGACCTAAACGGAGCACATGTGATGTCAAGGCTTGTGCAGGGGGATGTAGGCTCCGGAAAGACGATTATTGCCTTGCTTGGTCTTTTGCTTGCTGCTGTCAACGGCTATCAGGGAGCATTGATGGCGCCGACAGAAGTGCTTGCAAAACAGCATTTTGAGTCTATTTGTGAAATGTTAGAAGAATATCAGATTCCGGTTCGTGTGGAACTTTTGACAGGGTCTATGACTGCAAAAGAAAAAAGAATGGCATATGAGCGGATTGCATCAGGAGAAGCACAGATTATTGTTGGAACACATGCGTTGATTCAGGAAAAGGTAAAATATCATTCTCTGGCGTTGGTAGTGACCGATGAACAGCATCGATTTGGCGTGAAACAAAGAGAAAAGCTTGCTGAAAAAGGAAACACACCACATATTCTTGTGATGAGTGCAACTCCGATTCCGAGGACACTTGCAATTATCCTGTATGGGGATTTAGACATCTCTGTCATCGATGAACTTCCAGCCAACCGTCTTCCGATCAAAAACTGTGTGGTGGATACTAATTATCGAAAGACAGCCTATCAGTTTATGAAAAAACAGGTGCTGGAAGGACGACAGTGCTATGTCATCTGCCCGATGATAGAAGAGAATGAAAATCTGGAGGCAGAAAATGTAATTGATTATGCGAAAACACTGCAAGAAGAGATGGGGAACAACATTCAGGTGGCATATCTGCACGGAAAGATGAAGCAGTCAGAAAAAGATGCAATCATGGAGCAGTTTGGAAAACGGGAAATTCAGATTCTTGTCTCTACGACCGTTATTGAAGTAGGAATCAATGTTCCGAATGCGACGGTGATGATGGTGGAAAATGCAGAACGTTTTGGACTCGCGCAGCTTCATCAGCTTCGAGGACGTGTGGGAAGAGGAAAACATCAGTCATACTGCATTTTTATGAGTGCATCAAAGTCGAAAGAGACGAAAGAGCGGCTTTCTATTTTGAATAAATCGAATGATGGATTTTTCATTGCAAGTGAAGACTTGAAGCTTCGCGGTCCGGGAGATTTATTTGGTATTCGTCAAAGCGGGATTTTGGATTTTAAATTAGGCGATGTATTTCAGGATGCAAAGATTTTACAGCGTGCAAGCGAGGCGGCGGAACAGCTGATTTCGGAAGATGAAAAATTGGAAAACCAAAATCACCAGAATCTTAGGGAGTATTTACAGAAATATATCCGGGAAGGAATGCTTGAAACAACGCTTTAAATCACATGACAGAATTTGTCAAAAAAAGAAACTATTTCTAGTGTAAGTTTACGAATTCTCCATATACTATCCTTGTAACAAAACAGTTACAAAATAAAAAGGAAAGAGATTTAGAGGAGGAAATGAATTATGGCAAGTCGTTCATCAAACAGAACAGCAGTACCGGAAGCAAAAGCAGCTTTAGACAAATTTAAATATGAAGTGGCAAGTGAGCTTGGAGTACCTTTGAAAGAAGGATACAATGGAGACTTAACATCCAGACAGAACGGATCTGTTGGTGGTTATATGGTGAAAAAAATGATCGAGCAGCAGGAAAAACAAATGTCAGAGAAATAGTTGGCAGATGTGATTAGAAAAACGTGCAAATCTAAAAAGGTTTGCACGTTTTTTCTATGCGGTAATTGACAAGTTTCGAGGGAATTCGTATAATGAGAAATGATATTTTTATTCAGGAAAGGAACAGTATGAGAGTTATAGCAGGAAGCGCAAAACGCTTACAGTTAAAAACAATAGATGGACTTGAGACAAGACCGACGACAGATCGTATCAAAGAAACACTGTTTAATATGATTTCACATGAGATTGCAGATTCCTGTTTTTTGGATTTGTTCAGCGGAAGTGGAGCAATCGGAATAGAAGCACTCAGCAGAGGAGCAAGAAAAGCGGTGTTTGTAGAACAGAACCATAAGGCGATGACCTGTATTCGTGAGAATCTTACATTTACAAAGCTTGCGAAACAAGCGGTGCTCTTGGAGATGGATGTTGTGAGTGCGCTGAAGCGTCTGGAAGGAAAGTATCAGTTTGATTATATTTTCATGGATCCACCATACCGTAAGATGCTGGAAAAGCAGGCATTGGAATATCTTTCTGCATCAAGTATTCTTTCGGAAGATGCTGTCGTGATTATAGAAAGTTCTTTGGATACAGAGTTTTCTTATGTGGAGGAACTTGGCTTTTCTGTTATTAAAGAAAAGATATATAAGACTAATAAACATACATTTTTAGAAAGAGAGGCTTAAAGAATGCTAAGAGCCATTTATCCGGGAAGCTTTGATCCGGTGACACTTGGTCATCTGGATATCATTCGACGTTCTGCCTCCATTGCGGATGAATTAATTGTCGGAATATTGAATAATAAAGCGAAAACGCCGTTGTTTTCTGTAGGAGAACGTGTTAGAATGTTAGAGGAAGTGACAAAAGACTTCCCTAATGTCAAGATCATTCCATTTGAGGGGTTATTAGTAGAATTTGCAAAGCAGATGGATGCAAAAGTGATTGTTCGGGGATTGCGTGCAATTACGGATTTTGAATATGAATTACAGATGTCACAGACGAACCAAAAAATCGAACCAGAGATTGAGACCTTGTTTTTAACGACAAGTCTGGAGTTTTCCTTTTTAAGCTCGACAACGGTAAAAGAAGTTGCAAGCTTTGGGGGAGACATTACACAGTTTGTGCCGGAAGTGATTGTAAAAAAAATAAAAGAGAAGATAGAAGAAAGAAAAGGAGTGTAAATTATGAGCAGTCGTATTGAACAAATTATTGAGGAAATTGAAGAATATATTGACAGTTGTAAATTTCAGCCATTATCTACAACAAAGATTATTGTAAATAAAGATCAGATGGACGAGCTTCTCCGTGAACTTCGCATGAAGACACCTGATGAGATTAAGCGTTATCAGAAGATTATTGCAAACAAAGATGCAATTTTGGCAGATGCACGCACAAAGGCAGAGAGCATGTTGGAGGAAGCTCAGATTCACACAAATGAATTGGTGAGTGAACATGAGATTATGCAACAGGCATATGCACAGGCAAATGACATTGTGACAGCAGCAACGGAGCAGGCACAGGAGATTTTGGACAATGCAACAAACGATGCAAACGATATCCGAATCGGAGCGATGCAGTACACAAACGATGTTATGCTGAATGTGGAAAATATTATCGGTCACACTTTGGACAGCTACACGACGAAGTATGATGGATTGGTGAACTCTCTGAGAGAGTGTTATGATATCGTGAGGACAAATCGTACTGAGTTGGAAGTGCCGGACAAATCTGACCGTGGTATGGAAGCGGAATTTGGCGGCAATGTTAATGGATAAGTGTAATATAAAAGAAAGCGAGCAGACTGGTTACCAATGCGGTGACCAGTTTTTCTAATATGTAAGGAACAATCGACAGACCGGATTGGCGAATCATGGATTTTGTCTGTGCAACAGAACAGAGTCCTCCAAAAGAAGTCAGTGCAAGTATAGAAACATATTTTTCTGTTTGGGACAGTATGTTTTTAGATAACATAGGTATTCCATTGGTGATTTCCAGCATCGGGAGGCATATGTTTGATATAAAAGCTGATTTTACCGGAAACATCTGCAAAAGAGATAACAGAACGGAAAACAATATGATGTATCCCCCGACTTTCGTTATGGTCTCGAACCCATCCATGATGCAGGTATCAACGATCTCAAAGTTAAAATGAATGCAGGAAGATATACTGGTTTTTCCTGCTCTTTTGGTTGACAAATCTTTTTTATAAATGTTCCGAAAAACAAAACTGCACAATATCGGTGATGCAAACAAAATCACTAAGGATGGAAAAAGAAGAGTCTGATCGTGTAGATTTTGCCAGATCACATAGCTTATAATAAACATGGGACTTGTATTGTTGCAAAAAGAAAGCAGATAGGTTCCTTCGCTTTTGGTGATGCGTCCCGTTAAAATGAGATCTGAAGTCACTTTGGCGCCCATCGGATAGCCGCATAGAAATCCGGCAAGTACCACAAAGCTTCCGTCAATTGAAATGTGGAAAAATTTCTGAAAAGCCGGACCAAATATGCGGGATAGAATGGAGATGGAATTTGTTTGTATCAGGACGTTCGAGATGATAATAAATGGAAGTAAGGTAGGGAGGACGATCTGAAACCAAAGCAGCAACCCTTCGCTAGCTCCGTTAAATACTTCCTGAGGGAAAGAAAGCATAATAAAAAATAATAAAATCACACTGAAAGGAAAGGCATAGCGTCTCATAACAGACCTCCAATTTGTTTTTATAATATATGGATATGCTTGATTTTTTATGTCTGATGTGACACAATAGATTATAGGAAAATTTTAAAGGAAAGAGGGAATTTATTATGTCAGCATTAGAACACTTAGAACCAAAATCAGTTTTTCATTTTTTTGAAGAACTTTGCAAGATTCCAAGAGCAACATTTGACACAAAAAGAGTCAGTGATTATTGTGTAGGCTTTGCAAAAGAGCGAGGCTTGGAATGTATTCAGGATGAGGCGAATAATGTGATTATTAAAAAAGCCGGAACAGCAGGATTTGAAAACAGTGAACCGGTGATCATTCAGGGGCATCTGGATATGGTATGTGAAAAAACAGACGATTCTGCACATAACTTTGACACAGATCCAATTGAAGTATATGAGGAGAATGGATTTTTAAAGGCGAAAGATACCAGTCTTGGGGGAGACGACGGAATTGCCATCGCATATGCACTTGCAATTCTTGACAGTGACACGATTGAACATCCGCCGATTGAAGCAGTCTTTACCACAGATGAAGAAGTTGGAATGGGTGGTGCAGGAGCAATCGATCTTTCTGTATTAAAAGGTCGTATGCTGATCAATATTGACTCTGAGGAAGAGGGAACATTACTAACAGGATGCGCAGGCGGTTTCCGCCATACGATTACGCTTCCGCTGGCAAAAGAAGAAAAAACAGGGGCTGCGGCTGAGATCGTTGTGAGAGGATTGAGAGGCGGACATTCTGGAATCGAGATCAATCAACAAAGGGGAAATGCTAATAAAGTACTCGGAAGAATTTTAAACAGTCTTAAAACACAATTTTCATATGCGCTGATTGAGATGAATGGCGGAACAAAAGACAATGTTATCACGCCATTATCGAAAGCAAAAATCTTAGTGGACACAACACAGAAAGATGCCGTCAAAGCATATGTGGAAGAACTTGCAGAAACTGTGAAAACTGAATTTGGAAAAGACGAGCCGGATTTGGAAATTTCAGTTGTACTTTCTGAAGAAACTACACTGAATGTATGCACAGCAGATACAACAGATAAAGTTGTATTCCTGTTAATTTCTACACCATATGGAGTGCAAGGATTGAGCCGTGAATTGAAAGGACTTGTAGAGAGCTCTTTGAATCTTGGAATCGTATCTACAAAAGAGGATGGTATCGAGTTGATCTTTATGGTGAGAAGTTCTGTGGAGAGTAAAAAGAAAGAACTGGAAGAGACATTGAATGCGTATGCTGTTTTCACAGGAGGAAAAGGAGAAGTATCCTGTGACTATCCGGCATGGATGTACAAGTCAGATTCAAAACTTCGGCCGATTATGATCGATACCTATGAGCAGATGTTCGGGAAAGCCCCTGTAGTTGCTACAATTCATGCAGGGTTAGAATGCGGTCTGTTATCAGGACAGCTTCCGGAACTGGATTGCGTATCCTTTGGACCAAACATGTTCGACGTGCATTCTGTGAACGAAAAATTGGAAGTTGCATCTGTGCAGCGCATGTGGGATTATCTGCTTGCAGTCTTAAAAAATTGTAGATAAAACAATACATATTTGAAGATAAGAAAAACATATAGTAATACAAAAAGGAGTTTGTCGTGAAGAAGAGACAGGCATATCAATTACTTCTTTTTGTATTACTATTTTCTTTTGTTACAGAAATATGGATTGGCAGACTGCTGTCGATAAGCAGAATGGAACGGTTGCATGAAAATACAGTTATGAAGATGGAATTTCGAGATCAGCAGTTAGGTGAAAAAATGATCAACAGTTTTTGTGATGATCAGAGCAGAGGGCTGCAGGCAGGAATCTATCTGCTGGAAAGCAAGTTTGGCTATCAGCCGTTTCCATATACATATACAGAAAAAACGTTTTGCGAACGAAAGAAGACGTGGGAACAGAAAAAGGCATGGAGCGCTTATCTGAAAATCAATCAGGCAATCTGGGATGATGTGAAATATTTTCCGGTGCCGGAATCAACCACGGACGAAGATGCAACGGTGGTATTTGAAAACGGATGGATGAAAGAACGAAACTATGGAGGAAAACGCGGACATGAAGGGTGTGACTTGATGGCAAAAAAGGATGTCTCAGGATATTATCCTATCGTCAGTATGACGGACGGTGTCGTACAAAGTAAAGGGTGGCTTCCAAAAGGGGGATACCGTATCGGTATTCTGGCGCCTTCCGGTGGATACTTTTATTACGCACATCTGGATTCCTATGCGGATATTAAAGAGGGAGACCGAGTGAAAGCCGGGGATGTGATTGGATTCATGGGGGATACAGGCTATGGAGAGGAAGGTACAAAAGGGAAATTTCCGGTGCATCTGCATGTGGGAATTTATGTGTATCCCAACGGTCAGGAGATGAGTGTCAATCCATATTGGGTGATGCGGTATCTGGAACAGCATAAGCTGAAATGTGCGTATTCTGACTAATATTTGTGGAGAAAATAGTATGGCTATGGTATAATATGAAAATAATCTCTCGGAATCCTGAGTGATTATTATCGGCAACAGCCGAAATGCGTACTTTGAAAAGTAAATATGATTCGGAACAGAAAAAA
>ERZ773217.1021-NODE-1021-length-23898-cov-8.380112_pt1 | contig 23898 bp, 20 predicted proteins | sample MGYA00580995_ERZ773217 | MGnify/ENA primary metagenome ERZ773217 (study PRJEB29015, sample SAMEA2737772) | human gut metagenome | biome: human gut; feature: human-associated habitat; material: faeces | place: China | collected 2012 ...
CCGGCGTCCGCACCGAACGGTGCGGACGCCGGGGCCAATTTGACATAGATTAGAACTCCGCGTTGCCCACGGTGCGGGGGTGGGGCAGCACGTCACGGATGTTGGAGATTCCGGTCAGGTACATGACCATGCGCTCAAAGCCCAGGCCGAAGCCGGCGTGCTTGCAGCCGCCGTAGCGCCGCAGATCCAGGTACCACCAATAGTCCTCGGGGCGCATGCCCAGCTCCTGGATGCGGCCCTCCAGCCGCTCCAGCCGCTCCTCACGCTGGGAGCCGCCGATGATCTCGCCGATGCCGGGCACCAGGCAGTCGCAGGCGGCCACGGTCTTGCCGTCGTCGTTGAGGCGCATATAGAACGCCTTGATGTCCTTGGGGTAGTCGGTGACGAACACGGGCTTTTTGAAGATCTGCTCGGTGAGATAGCGCTCATGCTCGGTCTGGAGGTCGGTGCCCCACTCCACCTTGTAGTCAAATTTGTCGTTGTTCTGTTTGAGCAGCTCCACCGCCTCGGTGTAGCTCACACGGCCGAAGTCGGAGGAGGCCACATGCTCCAGCCGCTCCTTGAGGCCCTTGTCCACGAAGGAGTTGAAGAAGTTGATCTCGTCGGGGCACTTCTCCATGACGGTGCGGATGATGTGCTTGATCATGGCCTCGGCCACGTCCATGTCGCCCTTGAGGTCGCAGAAGGCCATCTCCGGCTCGATCATCCAGAACTCGGCGGCGTGGCGCTGGGTGTTGGAATTCTCCGCCCGGAAGGTGGGCCCGAAGGTGTACACGTCGCCGAAAGCCATGGCGAAGTTCTCGGCGTTGAGCTGGCCGGAGACGGTCAGATTGGCGGGCTTGCCGAAGAAGTCCTGGCTGTAGTCCACCTTGCCGTCCTCGGTGCGGGGCGGGTTCTCCATGTCCAGGGTGGTCACCCGGAACATCTCGCCGGCGCCCTCGCAGTCGGAGGCGGTGATGATGGGGGTGTGGACATAGACGAAGCCCCGATCCTGGAAGAAGCAGTGGATGGCGTGGGCCGCCACGCTCCGCACCCGGAAGGCGGCGGAGAACAGGTTGGTGCGGGGCCGCAGGTGGGCGATGGTGCGCAGGTACTCCACGCTGTGGCGCTTTTTCTGGAGGGGGTACTCGGGGGCGGAGGGGCCCTCCACTGCCACGGAGGCGGCCTTCACCTCCAGGGGCTGCTTGGCCTCCGGGGTGAGTACCACAGTGCCGGTGACGGACAGGGCCGCGCCCACGTTCTGTCCGGCGATCTCCCTGTAGTTGTCCAGGGCGCCGGCGTCCAGGACGATCTGCAGGTTCTTGAAGCAGGAGCCGTCGTTGAGCTCCACGAAGCCGAAGGTCTTCATATCCCGGATGGTGCGGGCCCAGCCGGACACCAGCACCTCTTTCCCGCCGAACTGCTCCTGGTCGGCAAAGATCTGTGCAATTTTTATGCGTTCCATTGGTCGCTCCCTCTATTCTTAAAAATAAAGTATCAATGGGTAGTAGTATACCATTTTTCAACCATTTTGCAAGGGCTGAGGAAAAAAAGGCAGGACTACCTCCGTTCGGGTCCGCCGAAGATAAGCGCCTCCCGCGCCTCGTCAGACAGGGTACGGTCGCGGAACCCGTAGAGGAGGACCCCTAGGGCGGCCAGGGCGGCGGCCAGGGCGTACTCCAGGCCGTCCAGCGCGCCGGGGCTGAACGGGAGAAGGATGTTGCCCGCCAGGAAAACAGAGGCGGCCACCCCCAGCACAGCCGTCACCCGCCCGCCGGGCATGCGCACCGGGCGGCGGAGGTCCGGCCGGGCACGCCGCAGGCGGAGCACCGCGGCCAGGGACATGATCCACATGACGATGGTGGCCAGGGAAGCGATATTGATGAAGGGCAGAAAGAAGAGCCTGCCCGTGAAGGGGGTGAGCACCACGAAGGCGGCGGTGAACCAGATGCAGCGGGCGGGGGTGCCGTATTTCGGGTGGAGGGCGGAAAACGCCCTCGACACCAGTGCAAAGCGGGACAGGCCGTAGAGCATCTGGGCGGAGGAGTAGAGGGTGGAGTTCATCACCCCCACCGCGCCCACAAAGGCGGTGGCCAGGAAGAGCACCCGCACGGCGGGCACGCCGGTGATGGACACCAGCACGTCGGCGAAGGGGGCGGTGCGGCCCACCGCCTCCCGCCAGGGCATACACCCGGCCACAGCGGTGGACACCAAGCAGAGGATGCCCGTCACCAGGAACAGGCAGGTGATGAGGGCGGCTCCCGCCTTGCGGGCGGCGGGGCCGGAGGCGTCGGCGGCAGCCTTGGACACCGTCTCCCACCCGGCCACGGAGAACACCAGCAGGGACAAAAGGGAGGCCGAGCCGGCAAAGTCGAAGTCCAGCCCCCCATCGGAGGCGTACACCGCCGGGTCGAAGTGGGTAAAGCACACCGCCAGCCCCACGGCACACATGATCAGCAGCACCACCGTGGCCAGCTTGGCCAGGGAGGCGCACACGTTGGCCCCCCGGAGCTGCACCCACAGGATGGCCCCCGCCAGGGCCAGTTGGATGGCCACATTGGGCAGGGTGACGGGGAAATCCCCCAGCTCATAGAGCACCGCCGTCCGCCCCAGGGCGGGGAACAGCTCGTCCAGCAGGGAGACGGCGGCCAGATCCACCCAGCAGAACACAATGGTGTTCATCAGGATGCCCGCCCACCCCACGGCGAAGCCCCCCCGGCTGCCGAAAGCGGCGTAGGAGTACACCACCTCGCCGCCGGGCAGGGGGAGCATGGGGATGGCCTCCATGTAGGCGAAGGCAAACGGCAGTTCAATGATGATGCACAGGGCGAAGGCCACCACCAGATTGAGCGGTCCCCCCGCCGTCTCCAGCCACGTGCCCGTCAGCAGCAGCCAGCTCGTGCCCAGCATGCACCCGATTCCCATGGCCACCAGGCCGAAATAGCTGATGCCCTTCCCGCCGGACTTTCCCATTCAGATCCCTCATTTTTCCTCAGATGAACCTATTATAGCACCTTCCGGCCGGTTTTCCCAGCCCCCCGGCCCGACTTTCGCAGAGAGACTGCCCACACCAGCCACGCCAGTGCGCTCCCCAGCAGCGGCGCGGCACACCACCACAGGAGCAGGAACCATCCCATGACCATCCAGCCCGCCGCGCTCAGGAAGAGCACCCCTGGCACCGCCAGAAGCGCCAGAGGCACCAGAAGCCGCCACACCGCCCTGGCCCGCCGGCACAGCAGCAGCTGAAGAAAAAACATAGGGAACGCATGGAAGTACAGGAGCAGGAGCTGGTGCCAGGGCGGTATGTTCAGAGGCAGATCGGAAAAGGCCGCGGCAAAGGCCGCAGTATAGACCGCCATGGTGACCGCGAAGCACCCCAGAAGCCATTGATCCGTTCGTCTCATAAGCACACATCCTCTCTCTTCACCGGGAGCTGCCGGTGACGGCTCCGCAGGCCCATAGGGCGGGGGCTTGCCCCCGCCGCTTTTCAAAGGGCGCCCGGCGCAGCTCCACCCCAGGTGCGTCCGGAAAAGGCATCCGGCCCGTTAACCCGTTCCGCCCCTCTCCCGGGGATACGCCCCCGCCGCGTTGCCCAGCAGGGCGGAGATGGATGGCACGAGGCAGAGCGCGGGAGTCCGCTTTCCTACGACGATCAGCAGGCACAGGGCGCACGCCACGGGGAAAAGGGGGCACAGACCGTGCCGTTTTCCCAGGGACATCCCTATGGCGAGGCAGCCAAAGGGCAGGAGATAGACCCCCGCCAGCACCGCGGCTAATTCCCCGGCGAGGCCGCCCAGCAGGGCGGGCAGAAGGGTGCAGGCCAGCAGACACCAGGGGAGCCAGAGGACTGTAGCCCTCAGATTGAGGCGAACCGGGCCGGGCGCAAAGCGCCAGACCAGGGCGGGGATGGCCAGAATCGCCAGCCAGCACGCCAGCGCAACCATCACTCCCCCGCGCCTCCCCTCCGCCGCCGCAGTGCCGCGCCGGTCAGGCCGCCCGCCAGGGCGGCGAGAAAGGCGATGGGGAGCATGTCGGTGTCGGCCACATTGGACACCAGCCTTGCCAGCAGGGCGAAGCAAAACAGGAACCCCGCGCACGCCACGGGATAGAGGGGGCAGAAGCCCTGCCGCTTCCCCAGGGACAGGGCGGAACAGAAGGCGCCGACGGGCAGCAGGAGGTAGGGGTAGAGCAGGCCGGAGAGCACCGGCACGTCGCCGGCGTCGCACAGCCGCAGCACAAAGGGCAGAAGCAGACACAGCAGGGCGGCGAAGGGGACATAGGGCAGGGTCTCCCGCCAGTGGAACAGGGAGGGCCCGGGGGCCAGGCCCAGCCGCTCCCGGATGGCGGACACCTCCGCGTACCAGCCCACCCAGCGGCCCAGCCACACCAGCAGATACACCAGCGCCAGGGGCACCAGGAAGGCCGCCGTCTCACGCACACCGAAGTTGAGCCCCACCCACAGCCCCACGGTGGCCGCCGTCAGGGCGAAGTGGGCCAGCGTCCGCCCCACCAGGGCGGAGCCGTCCCCGGCGAAGGGCAGGGTGGCCACCCCCACCTCCGCCCCGAACAGGGCGTAGAGAGCGAAGGACAGGGCAATCCCCACCCCCTCCAGCCCGCGGGGGAAACCGCAGTTCAGGAACGCCAGCGCGAGGGCGCTGGGCGAGCCCGCTATGAGAGACCCCGCCGCCCAGGCCGCCAGCCCGCCGCCGGCCATCCCCAGCAGAGCCCCTGCCAGCGCCCGGCGGAGGGCCCTCCTCTTGTCGTCGAACAGCATGTCGTTCCCTCCTTTTTACAGTCCCAAAGCCTCTTTGATCTTCCTCACGTACCGCCGGGACACATAGCTCACCGCGCCGCCCTCCAGCGTCACCCGGATGGTGCCGGTAAGGGAGAGATCCAGGGCGGTGATCTTCCGCAGGCTGATGATCTCCGAGTGGGAGATGCGCACGAAGGTGTGCCGGTCCAGCCGGCCCTCCAGCTCGTACAGCCGCTCCTTCAGATCGTACACCCCGCCGGGGGTCTGGCACTTCACGCCCTTCTCCTCGCCGTAGCAGCGGAGAATGTCCTCCGCGGCCAGGGGAACGGCCCGGCCCCCCTGCCAGCCGACGAGGACGCCGCCCCCTTCCAGCCGGGCGGCCAGAGCCTTCACCTCGTCGGTGAGGGCGGGGGCGTTGATCACAACCGACATCCCGTCGCAGCCCGGGTCGATGCGCAGCTCTACCTTCATGCCCTTCCCCCCTTTCAACCCCACTATAGCGAAAAAAGGGCCGTCTGTCCACCGATTTCGGACAGACGGCCCCAATGGGCCGATATTCGGTTTGCTCCCCGCCGGGGCGCGCCACAGAGACCGGATGCTCCGGGTTCAGCGGAACAGGGCGCTCGCCCTGTCCCCTGCAGGGGCGGCCCCTTGTAACCGCCCCTACGCGATGGCCTCGACCCCCACCTCATAGGTCCAGGTGCCGTCGGCATTCTGCCGGGCGGTGCAGTCGGTAAAGAAATACGCCCCCAGGCCGGAGGCCCACTTCTGCGCCTCAAAGCCCTCCTCGGCGGAGCCGGACAGGGAGAACAGGCAACCGTTTTCCCAGCGGTAGAGGGCCACGCTGTCCTCGTACCCCTCCGCCGGCTCGGTCATGGGGGTGAGGTAGCCCGCCTCCCAGATCTCCTCCAGAGTACCGGTGATGGGCATCAGGCCGTGGGCGTTCCCAAACACCCAGGCCAGGGCGGATTTCTCACTCTCAGCCAGGTCGGTGAGGCCGGAGAGATCCACCCCCAGCTCCTCCAGCCCTGTGTTGAGGGCAGTATCTACCTCCCACAGGTCGGACAGCACCTGGAGATACAGCCCGCAGCGGTCATCCGCCGGCTCCTCCAGCACGGTCACGCCGGTCACATGGCCGAACTTGGCGGGATAGGTCTCCAGAATCATTCCGTCAAACCCGACCTCCACCATCGCCCCGTCAGCCAGGGGCCCATCCACCGCCAGCCCCTCTGTATCCAGGGTATACACGTCCCCCGCGCCCCCCGGGCCAGCCAGCACCAGCTCCCCTTCCTCCGCCCCATCCACAATGCGGCAAGTCATTTTTTCGGGAGCCCCCGCAGTCAGGCCGGGCTCCTCCGAGGGGGAGCCCGCCGGGGTTCCCCCCGCGGGGGCGGCCTGGTTTCCGGTGGATGCACACCCGGCCAGCAGGAGCACAAGGGCGAACAGCAGCAGGCTTTTTTTCATGGAACATTCCTCCTTTCCCCTCTTGGACGGCGGGACGTGGAAAAAGTTCCTGAACCGGGGAGATTCCTCTTGACAGAGGCCCTCTATAAGCATATGATTATATCAACAGCTTATGTTTAGGAGGAGAGGCCATGACTCAGCGGGAACGGCAGATTCTCAAGTGGATTGAGGAGAACCCCCTGATCTCCCAGCAGGAGCTGGCGGACAAAGCGGGCATCGCCCGCTCGTCGGTGGCGGTACACATCTCCAATCTGATGAAGCAGGGCCATATCGCCGGCAAGGGCTACATCGTCCGCACCGCTCCTTATGTGGTAGTCGTGGGGGGCGTCAACCTGGACATCGGCGGGCGGCCCCACGGGGAGCTGGTGGCGGCGGACTCCAACCCTGGCCAGGTGCGCATGAGCCTGGGGGGCGTGGGGCGCAACATCGCCCACAACATGGCTCTGATGGGGCTGGACGTGCGGATGCTCACCGCCTTCGGCGACGATATGAACGCCCAGCGTATCGCCGCCTCCTGCGGCGAGCTGGGCATCGACATCAGCCAGTGCCTCACCGTGCCCGGCGGGGCCACCTCCACCTATCTGTTCATCACCGACGGGCACGGGGACATGGCCCTGGCGGTCAGCGACATGGAGATCTATGAGCATGTCACCCCCGCCTTTCTGGCCGGGCGGGCCCGGCTGCTCCAAAATGCCCAGCTCCTGGTGGTGGACACCAACATCCCGGCCCAGTCCATCGCCTGGCTGGCGGAGAATATCCGCCTGCCCATCTTCGCCGACCCGGTGTCCACCGCCAAGGCGGAGAAGCTGCGCCCCGTACTGGGGAAGCTCCACACCCTCAAGCCCAACCGGCTGGAGGCGGAGCTGCTCTCGGGCGTGTCCATCACCGACGCGGCGAGCCTCAACGCCGCGGCCGACGCCCTGCTGGCCACCGGCCTGCGGCGGGTATTCATCAGTCTGGGGGGCGACGGGGTGTTCGCCGCCGACCACAGCGGGCGGGTACACGTGCCCTGCTGTCCCGGAGAGATGGTGAACACCACCGGCTGCGGCGACGCGGGCATGGCCGCCATCGCCTGGGCCTATCTGGAGGGCACCGGGCTGGAGGACACCGCCCGGGCCGCCATGGCCGCCGGGGCCATCGCCATGGAGAGCGCCGAGACGATCAACCCCGACATGAGCGCCCGGCTGCTCCGCCGGAGGGCGGGCTTCGGGGAGGGAGTGGAGACGCCTTGACCTTCTGGACCGCGCAAATCCTGGGGCTGATCGGCTCCCTGCTCGCCTTCACCGCCGTCCAGACCGGCAGCCGCCGGAAGATCATCGGCCTTCAGCTTGTGTGCTGCGTGCTCTGGGTCGTCCAGTACGTGCTGCTGGGGGCGTGGACGGGGGTGCTCATCAACCTGCTGGGCCTGGCCCGGGGCGTGGTGTGCGCCTACAACGACCGGCCCTGGGCCCGCAGCCGCCTTTGGCTGGCCCTCTTTCTGGCCTGTTATGGGGCGGCCCCCCTCCTCACCTGGGACGGCCCCTACTGCCTTCTGCTGGGCGCGGCCATGATGCTCACCACCGCCGCCCTCTGGACGCGGAACATGCGCCTGACCCGGCTGCTGTTTCTCCTCAACTCCCCTCCGGTGTTCGCCTACAACCTGATCGCCGGCTCCTATACCGGCGCCGCCATCGAGGTGGCCGCCTTCTGCTCCTTCGCGCTGGCCGTGTGGCGCTTTGATCTCCGCCGCCCGGCCGCCGGCCCTTCCTCTCCGGCCTGATCACTCCGCAATCCGTATTTTATAAATATATTTTACAGGAGGTAATCACCATGAATCTCAATCCGTATCTGGACGTCGCCCCTGAAGTAGCCGCCGCTGTGGCCGCGGGCAAGCCCGTGGTCGCCCTGGAGTCCACCATCATCTCCCACGGCATGCCCTACCCCCAGAACGTGGAGACCGCCCTCAAGGTGGAGCAGATCATCCGCGACAACGGCGCGGTGCCCGCCACCATCGCCATTCTGGGCGGCCGCCTGAAGGCCGGCCTCACCGCCGAGGAGATCGAGTATCTGGGCAAGAAGGGCCAGGACGTGACCAAGGCCAGCCGCCGGGATCTGGCGGTGCTGGTCTCCCGCAAGGCCGACGGCGCCACCACCGTCACCACCACCATGATGATCGCCCACATGGCAGGCATCCAGGTGTTCGCCACCGGCGGCATCGGCGGCGTGCACCGCGGCGCCGAGACCACCATGGACATCTCCGCCGATCTGGAGGAGCTGGCCTCCACCCCCGTGATGGTGGTGTGCGCCGGGGCCAAGTCCATCCTGGATCTGGGCCTCACCCTGGAGTACCTGGAGACCCACGGCGTGCCCGTCCTCGGCTACGGCACCAAGGAGCTGCCCGCCTTCTACACCCGCAAGAGCGGCTTCGAGGTGGACTACCGGGTGGACACCCCCGCGGAGCTCGCCGCGGCCTTCCGGGCCTCCCTGGATCTGGGCCTCAGGGGCGGCATGCTGGTGACCAACCCCATCCCCGAGGAGTTCGCCATGGACCACGAGGTGATCAACAGGGCCATCGACGAGGCCGTCGCCCAGGCCAACGCCCAGGGCATCCACGGCAAGGCCACCACCCCCTTCCTGCTGGCCAAGGTGAAGGAGCTCACCGGCGGTGACAGCCTGGACTCCAACATCCAACTGGTGTTCAACAATGCCCGGCTGGCCGCCCAGACCGCCGCCGAGCTGTGCAGGCTGGGCTAAGTCCCCAATTCCCCAGGTCCCCTGTGCGTCCCAAACGCACGGGGGACCTTTTTTCGGTTTTGGCGGCGGAATATTTCTTTTTCTTAACATTCGCCCCCAATCCGTTGCATCCCGTCCGGCCGGGACGTATAATGGCTGGGAACGGAACAAAGCTTCTCCTTGTATGGAGCGAAAAGAGGCGATTTTGAATGGCGCGGATGCGGCATTTTCTCAAACGGTGCCCGGCGGTTCTGCTGAGCGCGGCCCTGCTGGCCGCTGCTGTCGGCACTGCCGCGGCGGCGGACACTCCCGCCCCCACCCTGGGCATCTACACCACCGGGGACATGGGGGGGCGGCTCTACCGTGAGGACCCCGTGACCGGGGAGGCAGTGGAGTACAGCTATCAGAATGTGGCCTCCGCCATGGAGGCGGAGCGGGCCTCGGTGGACGCCGCCCTGCTGCTGGACAGCGGTGACGCGGTGGACAACGGGCTGGTCCAGGACGGCGGCGCGGCGGAGGCCCTGGCCCTGCGGGCCATCGGCTATGACGCCCTGGTGCCCGCTGTGGGTGAATTCCGCTTGGGCCCGGAGGCCCGGGACGATTTCTTCGCCGCCCTGGGTGAAGCGTCGGAGGACGGCGCCCCGGTGCGCGTCCTCTCGGGCAACTACCTGGACGAGGACACCCAAAGCCCGGAGGAGGATGCCTACGAGGTCTTTACTGTGGAGCTGGGCCGGCGCGCGGTGCGCATCGGCGTGCTGGGCCTGGGCGCCATGGAGGCGCCGGAGGAGCTCCCCGAGTCCTTTGTCTCCGGCGTGCGCTTTGCCCACCGGGACAACACCTCCGGCAGCTATAGTTGGGAGTGGACCGGCTACTGGCAGGAGCGGCTGGAAAAGGAGAACTGCGACTTGGTGGTGGTGGTCTGCCACGCCGGACAGGACGAACTGGCCCGCTTTGCTGCGGAGACCACCGGCATCGACCTGCTGGTGGGCGGCCACGGCGAGGCGGCGGCGGAGACCCTCCAGAACGCCGACGGGGAGCCGGTCTCCCTGGTCAGCGGCGGCGGCACGTCCCTGACCCGCACCACAATTACCCTCTCCCCCAAGGGGGAGGCCGTGGTGGGTGAGAGCACCCTGCTCCCCCTGTCCGACTATGAGCCGGACGACCGCCTGAACAAGGCCCTATCCGCCGCCCAAAGCGCAGCGTCTGACCGCATGCAGGCTGCCGTCGGCACCCTGTCCGGCGACTGGTCAGAGGAGGGCTCTCCCCTGTATGTGCAGAGCGGCACGGTGGATCTGGTGGCCGAGGCCATGCTGTGGGCCGCCGATGCCGACGCGGCCCTTCTCTCTCCCGCCGCCCTGGGCGGCGCTTCCGCCGCTTCCCGGTTCTCCGGGGAGGATGACACTGCGGCGCTCTCCCTGCGGGACTGCGCCGCGCTGGCCCCCGGGGACAGCCCCGTCGTCCTGGTGGAGCTCACCGGCGCCGAGCTGCGCCAGTGGCTGGACCGCAGCGCGGAGGCCTATCAGGCGGAGCCGGACGGCTCCATCTCCGGCGGAGAGGGTGCCGACGTGCTCTATGGTATGGACTACGCCCTCTATCTGGGGGCTTCTGAGGGACAGCGGGTGGACGGCCTCGCCTTTGAGGGCGCCCTGGTGGACGACGGGCAGACCTTCCGCGTAGCCGTGTCCGCCGACCGCCTGTCCGCCCCCAACTTCCCGGACTGCACCCCCCTCTGGTCCGCCGCCCGTGACAGCCGCTTTGCCGCCCAGAGCGGCATCCCCGCCGCAGTCCTGGCCGGGTATCTCTCCGAGCAGACCCACCTGCTGGGCATGCTCTCCCCCCAGCGGAGCAGCGAATGGAGTCTCTACACCGGCTCCGTCAACGGCCCGCTGAACCGCCTGGAGTTTGTCACCATGCTCTATGAGATAGCCGGAAAGCCCAAGCCCGGAGCCAGCGCCGCCTTTATCGACGTGTCCAACAGCGACGCGGCGGTGTGGGCCGCCGAGACTGGCGTGGTCAGCGGCAATGGGACAGGCAAATTTCTCCCCACCCAGACTGTCACCCGGGAGCAGGCTGCCGTCATGCTCTACAATTACGCCAAATTCCTGGGGCTGAAGACCCCGTCCTCCGGCCCCTCCGCCACCGCGCTGCTGGACTGCGGCGAAATCGCGGTCTGGGCCCGCCCAGCGGTGGAGTTCTGTATCCGGACGGGGGCCCTCCCCGCCGCCGGACTGCGGGGGGACCTCTTCCTCCCCCGGGGCACCCTCACCCGCGGAGAGGCTAACCGCTGTCTGGCCGCCTTCGCGGACTACATCGAAGCCAACTGAACCCAATAACAGCAGCCCCGGCGGACAAATCCGCCGGGGCTGTTCAGCCTGTCAAAAGAGTCTTTTCGACAGGCTGCTGGACATTTTGAAACTCCGAAAAAGTTTCAAAATGTCGTTTGATCCGACGCGAAAGGGAACCCTGACGGTTCCCTTTCACACTATCCCTCCCTCCGAACGCTTTAGAAGGAGGGTTAATGGGCAGCCTGAGCAGCTCCCGCGGACGAATCCGCCGGGGCTGCTTTCTATCCTCTCCTACTGCGATGTATCTGCCTCTATGGAGCGTTCGAGGGCCGCAATCCGGTCATTCAATGCCTCTATGTCCGGCGCCTCCACCGGCGCGTTGCTCAGGCCGTAGACGGCCTTGAGGGAGAGGACGCGGTACACGCTCTCGTCCAGCCGCTCCATGGAGATGCGGCCGCTTTCCACCGCCTCCACCAGGGCGGCGTGGGCCGCGGCCAGGTTGTCCGCGCCGTGGCACACCAACAGCAGGTCACATCCGGCCTCCACGGCCAGTACGGCGGCCTCCCCCATACCGTAGGTGTTGGAAATGGCCCCCATGGTCAGGTCGTCGGTGCATACCACGCCCTCATAGCCCATCTCCTCCCGGAGCAGCCCCGTCACCACCTCGGGAGACAGGGAGGCCGGGTTGTCCGGGTCGATCTGACTCAGGAGGATGTGGGCCACCATGATGGCAGGAATGGAGGTGTCCCCCCCATAGGTACCGTAGACGCAGGTAGTGTCGATGGCCTGTCGGAAGGGCCGCAGCTCCAGCTCCTCCAGTTCCTCCAGGCTCTTGTCCACAACAGGCAGGCCGTAGTGGGAGTCCACCGCCGTGTCCCCATGGCCAGGGAAGTGCTTGGCCACCGGGATGACGCCCCCAGACAGGATGCCCAGGGCGGTCTCATTGGCTGCTCCGGTGACGGTTGCGGCATCTGTCCCAAAGGCCCGGTCGCCGATCACCGTATTCTCCGGGTTGGACCAGATGTCCAGGCTGGGGGCGAAGTCCATGTTGAAGCCGAAGGCAGCGCACTGGGCCGCCAGGGTCTGGCCCAGCGTAAAGCAGGCATCCATCCGAGCCTCGGGGTCGGCAATGGAAGCAAAGTCCAGGGCGGAGGGCAGATCGGTCACCTCCGGCGGCATCCGGTCCACCCGGCCCCCCTCCTGATCCACGCAGAGGAACAGGGGGGTGTAGTCCCCGTTGAGCTCCTTCAGCCCGTTGGTGAGCGCCGCCAGCTGCTCCGCGCTCTCCACGTTGCGGCCAAAGAGAATCACGCCGCCCACCTGATAGCCCTGGACGGCCTGCACCGCGTCCTCCCCCGGCTCTGTGCCCTCGATCCCCGCCACCAGGAGCTGGGCCGCCTTCTGCTCCACCGTCATCCCCGCCAGGGCCTCCCCCACCGGATCGGGGGTGGGGGTGGGGGACGGCTCTGGCGTGTGGGTGGGCAAAATGGTGGGCGCGGGGGCGGTGGGCTGAGTCGGTTCTCCCCCCTGTTTTTGACATCCGGCAGGCAGAGCGAATACAATTAGTAATAAAATAGCCAATAGCATCCGTTTTGTCATCGTTTTTTCCTCCCTTTCCGCCCCTTGGGCACATGCATGGCCCGCCTGTCTTTCCCCCGGCGCGGGGGCATCTCCTCCCGGCGCTCCGCCGGACGGGTGGGACGCGGGGCAAGCTGGCCGCCAGGCAGTACAAAATCGATCTGCCCGGTGGCGGGATCGGCGGCGGCGCACACCACCTCCAGGGGCACACCGAAGGTGTAGGCCGTCCCGCCCCCCTCCTCCGTCAGCGTGAGGCGGGTCTCGTCGTAGTGGTAGCCCCGGCCGGGCAAGGCCTCCACCCCCAGCAGGCCCTCCACCCCGCCGGGCAGCAGGACAAACAGGCCGAAGCGGGTGACGCCGGACACGGTGCCGGCAAAGGTCTCCCCTACATGGCCCGCCATGAATTCGGCCATGTAGCGCTTCTCAATCTCCCGCTCGGCGCTCTGGGCGGCCAGCTCCCGCTGGGAGGACTGCACCGCCGCCTTCTGGACCGCGGCGGCCAGTCTTCTCTCCACCCCGCCGGACAGCCTCCCGTCCAGCAGGGCGGTGAGGATGCGGTGGACCATCAGATCGGGATAGCGGCGGATGGGGGAGGTGAAGTGGCAGTAGTATTTGGCCGCCAGGCCGAAGTGCCCCAGGTTTTCCCCGTCGTACCGGGCCTTCATCAGGGAGCGGAGCACCATCATGGACACCGCCGCCTCCTCTGGCTTCCCCTTCGCCGTGTCCAGCAGCTTCTGGAGGGAGGGGCCGTCGGCCTCCTTCAAATCGTAGCCCAGGGGGGCCAGCATGGCCCGCAGCGTCTCCGCCTTGTCCGTGGAGGGCTTCTCGTGAACCCGGTAGACGCAGGGCTTGTCCAGCCGGTTCAGATGCTCGGCCACGCACTCGTTGGCCGCCAGCATGAAGGACTCGATGAGCCCCTCGCTGATCCCCGGCGTGCGGAGCACCACGTCCACCGGCGTGCCGCTCTCGTCGCACACCACATAGCTCTCCCGGGTGTCCAGCTCCAGGGCGCCCCGCCGCCTGCGGCGGCCCTCCAGCACCCGGGACAGCGCGGCCATGTCCTCCAGCATGGGGAGTATCCGGGCGTACCGCTCTGCCAGGGCGGGGTCGCTGTGGGCCAGCAGCGCGTTGCAGTCCTCATAGGTCATCCGCTCCGTGGTGCGGATGACGCTCTTGGCGATGGTGTGGTCCACCACCTCCCCCTCCGGGGTCAGGGTCATGACGCAGGACAGGGCCAGCCGGTCCACCCGGGGGTTGAGGGAGCAAATGCCATTGGACAGCTCCCGGGGCAGCATGGGCACCACCTGGTCGGCAAAGTACACCGAGGTCCCCCGCTCCCAGGCCTCCAGATCCAGGGCGGAGCCGGGGCGCACGTAGTGGCTCACGTCGGCGATGTGTACCCCCAGCACCCAGCGGCCCAGGCCGTCCCGCTCCAGGCTCACCGCGTCGTCCAGATCCTTGGAGGAGGCCCCGTCAATGGTGATCACCACCTTGTCCCGCAGGTCCAGCCGCCCGGCGACGGCGCTCTCCTCCACCGACTGGGGGGTGGCCTTGGCCTCGAGCATCACGGCGTCGGGGAATTCCCGGTCGATCTCGTACTGGTACAGGAGGGCGGCCACGGCGCTCTCCCGGTCCCCGGCGGGGCCGAACACCTCCCGCATGGTACCCATGGGCGGGTGCTTGGCGCTTCCGAAGCTGGTCATGGCCACGGCGGCCCGATCCCCGGCCCGCACCCCCTTCCGCTTGGTGAGCACCTGGATGGGGCCGGGCAGCCGGTCACTGTCCGGCCGGAGCCACAGCCCCCGGTTGTGCCGGACCAGCACGCCGGTGACCGTCTTGTTGGCCCGCTCCACCACGGCGGTAATCCGGGCGGTGCGCCGCCGGCCCTCCTCCCCTCCCTCGTCCTCCGGCCGGGCCAGCACCCGGTCGCCGTGCCACGCGCCGCCCTCCGCCCGGGGCGGAATGAACCAGTCGTCCTCCCGCCCCCCGCCGTCCTCCGGTACCAGAAAGCCGAAGCCCCGGCTGGTGGCCTGATAGATTCCGGCGAGCCCGCCGGCCTGCTTATCCTGTTTCATATCATCGTTCCCTTTCTTCCGCACTCCGGCCCTCCGGCCGGGATGCTCCGAGTGCCGCCGCCCACAGGCGCGGCGTCTGCTGCTATTGTACCATAATTTTGTCTCATCCGGCATCGAAAGATACAAAAACCGCCCTCCCGAACGGGAGGGCGGTTTTTTTGCTTCTTAGAGCAGGCACATGACAAAGGTAATTACCACAAAGCCGATGGCCACCCATTTGGTCAGCTTGGCCAGCTTGGCGTCCCAGGTCTTGGCCCGGTTCTTGGCCATAAAGGTATCCGCCACGCCGGCGATGGCGCCGGACAGGCCCGCGCTCTTTCCGGACTGGAGCAGTACCACGGCGATCAGGAAAATCGCGGCCGCCACGTCCACAATGCTCAGAATCAACTGGGGGATATTCACGCTGCATCGTCCTTTCGGCCCCGGATGGGGCATCATTCGTCCATACGCTATGGTCTATGGGCGCAGTTATCCCGCGCCGCTTTCAAACGTGGATTCTATCGTAGCACATTTCCCCGCCGATTTCAAGCATTTTTTCGCATTTCTCAGCCGCCCCGCACGATCCGGCGGCTGCCCCAGCAGGTGGCCAGGAAATAGCCGCCGTAGATGACCAGCAGCAGAACCGCCGCCACGGCGCTGGAGGCCGCCGCGTCCACCTTCCCGACCTCGGCGATCACCGCGTTGGCCGCCGTCATGCCCACGGCGGCGTGGACCAGCGCCAGGGCCAGGGGCAGGAAAAAGGAGAGGAATACCTGGATATCCACCGACCGGGCCCGCATCCGCTCCGGCGCGCCCAGCCGGGCCAGGAGCTGGTAGCGGGGGGCGTTGTCCGCCGCCTGGGTGAGCTGCTGAAGGGCCAGCACCGCCGCCGAGGCCAGCAGGAACACCACCCCCAGGTACAGGCCGATGAAGAGCACCAGCACCTTGGTGCCCATAACCTCCATCCAGGTCCCGATACGGGTGGTGCAGCCGTAGACGCCCAGGGTGTTCAGGGTAGACAGCGCCTCCTGAAACCGCGCCTCCGCCGCATATTTGTCCCCGGCATAGTCGGCCAGGAAATACCAGCCGTCGATGTGAGCTCCCTGGGCCGCGTCGTCCGGCTGAACGTCCAGGCCGTGGTGCGCCCGGAAGGCGTATGCCGCGTCCTGGCCCCAGCGGCCCGCGATGGCGTCGTGCATGGATTGGGTGATGGCCCGTTCTTCCCCGGTGCGATACACCGGAACGGCCAGCGAGAAGGCGCACTCTGCCTCCGGATCGAAGCCTCCCTCCGCCAGCAGGGCGGGGAGGTCCACCTCTCCCTCCTGCTCCGGGTAGAAGATCAGCTCCACGTCCTGGGGGGCCTGCTCGGCCGTCATCTGCTCCACCGTGTTGTTGAGCCCTACCGAGCTGGCGGTGATGCCAATGGCCAGCAGGAGCATGAGGCAGATCACCGTCATGGAGCGGTAGGTGGTGTTGATGCGGGCGTTGAACTGCCGCAGGACAAACATATTGAGGTTCCTGTAGTAGAGCCGCTTGCTGCTCTGGCATACCCGCAGAAGGAACCCGGACAGGGAGCGAAAGAAGAGCAGGGTGCCCAGGCTGCCCAGGCCGATCATCACCCAGAACAGCGCGTCCACCCGCAGCAGGCCCCGGGTGAGGAGCATGGCGTAGGCGACGGCCAGCAGCCCCGCCCCCGCCAGAAAGAGAACCACCGACACCCCCAGGCTCTGGGCCTTGAGCTCCTGATTCACCCGCCGGGCCTGCATCAGATCCAGGAGCCTGCACCGGGAGACGGCAAAGGCGTGGCAGAGCATTACCAGCAGGAAGATAAGGGAGAAGGCCAGGGCCGTTTTCCCCATGGCCGCCAGGGAGACGGAGAAAGTGAACTCCGTCATGGGCACGGCGAAGAGCCCGGCGGTGAAGGCGGACAGGCCCCAGGCCGCCAGCACCCCCAGCCCCAGGCCTGCCAGCAGGGCCAGCACCCCCATGCACAGGGTTTCCAGCAGGAGCAGGCGGGCCACCTGCCCCCGCTCCATGCCCAGCAGCAGGTAGGTGCCCAGCTCTCCCTTCCGGCGGCGAATCAGGAAGCCGGAGGCATAGAGGATCAGAAAGGCCAGCACCACCCACACAAAGACGGAGAGCATGCCGATGAGCTCCCGGATGGCCTGGGCCGTGGGAGCCTGGGGACCGCTGCCCAGGTATTGGAACACCGCCTGTGTTTCCAGGGAGTTGAACACATAGAACAGGCACACGCCGAAGGCGATGGTGAGAAACCACACTCCGTAGTCCTTCATGCTGCGCCCCACATTTTTGAAGGCCAGCTTAGAGAACATCGCTCTGATCACCTCCCAGGCGGGTCACCACGCCGATGATCTGCTGGAAAAACGCCCGGCGGCTCTGCCCGCCCCGCTCAAGCTGGGTGAGCACCGCACCGTCCTGCAAAAAGAGAATGCGGCGGCAGTAGCTTGCGGTGAAGGCGTCGTGGGTCACCATTAGGATGGTGGCCCGGCCTTCCCGGTTGAGGGCCTCAAACCGGTCCAGCAGCAGCTTGGCGGAGCGGGAGTCCAGGGCGCCGGTGGCCTCGTCGGCCAGCACCAGGGCGGGGTCTGTGATGATGGCCCGGGCCGCCGCCGTCCGCTGGCGCTGTCCGCCGGACATCTGGTAGGGGTATTTGTTCAGGCAGTCGGTGATGCCGAGCAGCTCCGCCGTCTCCTTGACCCGCCCCTCGATCTCCCCCGCCGGAGTCCCCCGGATGGTAAGGGCCAGAGCAATGTTCTCGAAGGCGGTGAGGGTGTCCAGCAGGTTGCAGTCCTGAAACACGAAGCCCAGCCGCTCCCGCCGGAACCGGGAGAGGGAGCGGCCCTTCAGCGCCGTCACATCCTGCCCCTCCACCCGGATATGCCCTGCTGTGGGGGTATCAATTGTGGCGATGCAGTTGAGCAGGGTGCTCTTTCCGCTTCCCGAGGCACCCATGATCCCCACAAACTCCCCCCGCTCCACGGAAAAGCTTACGTCGTCCACCGCGTGGGTGACGCTTCCCCGTCCGCCGTAGTCCCGGCGCAGATGCTCCACACTCAGAATTGGCTCCATGTTCAGACCTCCTTTGATTCTGAGAAAAGCTTATCAAAGGGATCTTAAAAAAAACTAAATCCCGCCTTACACTTTTGTGAAGCGACTCTGACGGTTTTCTTTCCAAAATTTTGTTCAGTGGCCCTTGATTTATTTTTTCCCTCCTCTATAATAGGAAGAGGATCATTTTAAACTGATAGGAGGACTCTTTCATGCTTATTGTCGACACCAAGAACGCCCCCGGCGCCATCGGCCCCTACTCCCAGGCCTACGAGACCAACGGCCTTGTCATCACCTCCGGCCAGCTTCCGGTAAATCCTGCCGACGGCACCATGCCCGAGGGCATCGCCGCCCAGGCCGAGTGGAGCTGTAAGAACGTGGGCGCCATTCTGGAGGCCGCCGGTTCCGGCTTCGACAAGGTGGTCAAGACCACCTGCTTCCTGGCCGATATCGCCGACTTCGCCGCCTTCAACGAGGTGTACGCCAAGTACTTCACCTCCAAGCCCGCCCGCTCCTGCGTGGCGGTGAAGGATCTGCCCAAGGGCGCCCTGTGCGAGATTGAGGCCATTGCTGTCAAGTAAGCCCCGCCCTGCATCGAAGACGGATTTCCCAGGCGCTTTTGCGCCTGGGAAATCCGTTCTTTTTTTACCTGTCCGCAGCGGCTGCTTTAAGCATCTTTCACAAAAAACAGTCTGGTTTTTTTCCATTCCGCCAAAGAAATTCCACTTGCATCCAGCCAGCAAATGGGATATAGTTTGACTGTACTAAAAATACATTTGTACTTCAAAAAATTTTTGTGAGGCGATTGGAATGAGTCACCCCGACACCACCAGCAAGGATGCCGTTTTCCAATGGCGCGGCATCCCGCAGCCCGGACAGCTTCTCCCGTTGGGACTCCAGCACGTGGTCGCCGCCGTAGTCGGCGTCATTACCCCGGCCATCCTGGTTGCGGACACCTGCGGTCTGAGCAGCGCGGACAAGACCCTGATGATCCAGGTCTCTCTGATCCTGACCGCCCTGGCCACCCTGCTCCAGCTCTTTCCCATCTTCCACCGCATCGGCTCCGGCCTGCCCGTCATCATGGGCATCAGCTTCGCCTACATCCCCACGCTCCAGGCCATCGGCGGCGAATTCGGCCTGCCCACCATACTGGGCGCGGAGATCGTGGGAGGCATCGTTGCCATCGTCTTCGGGGTGCTGGTCAAGTGGATCCGCCCCCTGTTCCCTCCCCTGGTCACCGGCACGGTGATCTTCACCATCGGCCTGTCCCTCTATCCCACCGCTGTAAAGTACATGGCCGGCGGTGCAGGCTCAGAGTGGTTCGGCAGCGCCAAGAGCTGGGCGGTGGCCCTTATCACCCTGGCTGTGGTGGTCTTCCTCAACCACTTCACCAAGGGCATCACCAAGCTGGCCTCCATCCTCATTGGCATACTGGCAGGCTATGTCATTGCCTATTTCCTGGGCATCGTGGATCTGTCCGGGGTGGGCAGCGCGGCCTGGGTCGCCCTGCCCAGGCCCATGCCCTTTGACATCCAGTTCGTCCCTGCCGCCTGTGTGTCCCTGGGCATCGTCTACGTGGTCAATGCGGTACAGACCATCGGCGACCTCTCCTCCACCACCATGGGCGGCATGGACCGCATGCCCACCGACAAGGAGCTCTCCGGCGGCATCGTGGGCCAGGGCGTCATGAGCATTCTGGGCGCCTTCTTCGGCGGCCTGCCCGCCGCCACCTACAGCCAGAACGTGGGCATCGTCACCGTCAACCGGGTCATCAACCGGGCGGTCTTCGCCCTGGCGGCCCTCATTCTGCTGGTGGCCGGGCTGGTACCCAAGTTCGCCTCCCTGCTGACCACCATCCCCCAGTGCGTCATTGGCGGCGCCACCATCTCGGTGTTCGCCACCATCACCATGACCGGCATCCGTATGATCACCGAGGGGGGCTTCACCCCCCGCAAGAGCTCCGTGGTGGGCCTGTCGGTGGCCCTGGGCGTGGGGATCACCCAGGTGTCCGGCTGCCTGGCCGGCGAGGGCTTCCCCGCCTGGGTCAACACCGTGTTCGGCTCCTCCTCCGTGGTGGTGGCCGCCCTCATGGCCATCCTGCTCAACCTGATCCTGCCCAAGGAGCCCTCCGCGAACGGCTGATTGACAAACGCGCCCGGCTTCCAGAGGAAGCCGGGCACGGAATTTATTCCTTCGACTCGTCGATGTAGCTGTAGAGGGTGTACTTGGAGATGCCGAAGTACTTGCACACCTTGTCGCCGCTCTTGGTGATGAGAAAGGCCCCTGTCTCGTTGAGAAACTGGATCGCCTTCACCTTGTCCTCCTTGTGCATCAGCGCCACCGGCTTGCCCACCAGCTTGACGCTCTGCTCGATGAGCTCGTCCAGCAGGTCGGACACGTTGCGGGAGATGGCCTCCGGCTCCCGGGACTCCTTCTCCGTAGCGGTAAACTGGCGGAGCATGTTCTCCATGGCCAGCATGAGGGTGATGTCGTAGTTGATGCCGAAGATGCCGATGGGGGTCCCGTCGTCGTTGCGGATGTAGATGGTGGTGGACTTGAGAATCTTTCCGTCCTTCGTCTTGGTCAGGTAGCACAGGTGGTCCTGAAGCTTCTCCCGGTCGCCCCGCAGGGTCTCCAGCACCACGTGTGAAGGGCCGTCCCCCACCTTGCGGCCGGTGACCTGGCCGTTCTCAATGGCCACGATGGAGCTCTCCGGGTCGTTGGAATCCAGGTCGTGCACCACCACCTCGCAGTTGGGGCCGAACTGGCTGGCAATCCCTTTGGCAAGCTGAAATAAAAATTGCAGCGTGGACGCTTCTGGCATACTGTTTTCTCTCCTTTGCCGGCGCTTTTGTTGATATTATACCACTTCCAGGTATTTTTTCAACAAAAATTATAAAGCCTAAAAATTTTTTAGTTTTTCCAACAAACCCTCTTGCATCTTGGGCGCTTTTGTGCTAAAATTCAAATGTAAGACCAATTAAACTGTATATACTATACAAACAATTTGAAGATTGGTTGTGGCTGCAACGGAGTGCTCTCGCGCACGGGCTGAATGGACATGGGATTCGGTTTCGGTGCTGGCGCACCGCCGTCACAGAGTCGAGTGTCCATTCATAGGGAATGGGCACTTTTTTGTTGGTTGAAATCCAAAGGAGGAATGACGCATGCTGCTGGTTGGAAACGGAAGACTGATTACCCGGGACGAGGCCTTCCCCTATGCGGAGGACGGCGCGGTGGCGCTGGACGGCGAAGTCATCAAGGAGGTGGGGGCCCTGTCTGAGCTGAGGGCCAAATACCCCGACGCCGAGTTTGTGGACGCCCGGGGGGGTGTCATCATGCCCGGCCTCATCAACGTCCACACCCACATCTATTCGGGCCTGGCCCGGGGCCTGTCCATCGACGGGTTCAACCCCACCAACTTTCTGGAGGTGCTGGACGGCCAGTGGTGGTACATCGACCGGCATCTGACCCTGGACGGCACCCGGGCCTGCGCCTACGCCACGGTGCTGGACTGCATCCGGGACGGCGTGACCACCATCTTCGACCACCACGCCTCCTTCTGCGAAATCCCCGGCTCCCTTTTCGCCATCAAGGACGTGTGTCAGGAGCTGGGCATCCGGGCCAACCTCTGCTATGAGGTCAGCGAGCGGGACGGCGCGGAGAAGTGCGGCCAGGCCATCCGGGAGAACGCCGACTTCGCCCGGTGGGCGAAGGAGCAGGACGACGACATGATCAAGGCCATGTTCGGCGGCCACGCCCTGTTTACCATCTCCGACAAGACCTTCGAGCAGATGGTGAAGGCCAACGACGGCATGACCGGCTTCCACATCCATGTGGCCGAGGGCATGAACGACGTGTACGACTCCCTCCGGAACTACGGCTGCCGCCCGGTGAACCGCCTGCTCTACAACGGCGTGCTGGGGGAGAAGACCATGCTGGGCCACTGCATCCACATCTCCCCCGCCGAGATGGACATACTCAGGGAGACGGGCACCATGGTGTGCCACAACCCGGAGTCCAACATGGGCAACGCGGTGGGCTGCTCGCCGGTGCTCCAGCTCTTCCAGAGGGGCATCCTCATCGGCCTGGGCACCGACGCCTACACCCACGACATGCTGGAGAGCCTGAAGGTGCTCCTGCCCATGCAGCGGCACAACGCCTGCCTGCCCAACGTGGGCTGGCGGGAGGCCACCGGGATGCTCTTTGAAAACAACGCCAAAATCTGCGCCCGGTACTTCAAAAAGCCCCTGGGCGTGCTCAAGCCCGGCGCGGCCGCCGACGTGATCATCATGGATTACAAGCCCTTCACCCCCTTCTCCCACGAGAACGTGGACGGGCACATGCTCTTCGGCATGGAAGGCAAGAACTGCCGCACCACCATCATCAACGGCAAGGTGCTCTACAGGGATCGGGAGTTCGTGGGCATTGACGAGGACAAAATCAATGCTTTTTGCATGGAGCAGTCCAAGAAGCTGTGGGGCGAACTCAACCACAGAACTTATTAACAGTCCCGCATTGATTTTGTCCTCACCAAGCGTTTTGCCACCGGCAAAACCTTGATGTCCGGGGCGATTCACTCGCCCCGGGCAGATCAAATCGCTCGGGGCCCCCGCACGGCCCCGCCGGGCGGGCAAAATCAATGCCTTCTGCATGGAGCAGTCAAGCTCGCCCAGCACATGCGCCAGCGGCTTTGCCGACCCTGCCCGCAGGCAGGCGCGCGCCACGCCAAACAGGCACAGCCCCATGCACACAAGACCGCTGCGCAGCTCGTACACCGTGTGCAGCGGCCCGGCTGCAGGCTCCGGCAGGAAGGATGCCGCAATGAGCAGACCTACTGTCAGCAGCATCAGAGCGGCGGGCACATCGTCCTCCACCTCAGTCTCCACTTTTGCAGCGATAGGCTGGGTCTCGCGGCGGAACAGCCACAGCAGCACTGCCAGCGAAGCAAGTGCGCCCAGCTCTACGCCCCAGAAGATGCCCGGACGGCCCCGCATCCAGAAGAAATCGAAGAAATTCATGTCGGCAAAGCTGCCCAGCAGGATGCTGGTGGTGTCGCCCACCAGCGTGGCCGCGCCCTGCAGGTTGGAGGACACCGCAATGGCAATGAGCACCGGCACCGGCGAGATCTTCAGCTTGCGGGCAATGGCAAGGCCCACCGGTGCCACCATGAGCACCGTGGCCACATTGTCCACAAAAGCACTGATGACACCGGCGAACAGCGCCAGCATACACACCGCCCACTTGACATCCGGCACACGGACGATAAGCATTTCCGCCAGGCGGGCAGGCATTTTGCTCTCGATGAACAGTGCCACCGTACCCATGGTGCCCGCCATCATGAGCAGCACATTATAATCCACGGCCTGCAGCGCGGCGCGGAGTGAAAACTCGTAGACCCCTGCCTCGCCCAGCACAATAAAGAGCACCGCACTGCACAGTGCCACCCACGGGCGGTACTGCTGCAGCCGCAGCATCAATACATAGGTAACAGCAAACAGGATCAGTGCAAGTATCATTCGTTGATCTCCCCGCTGCGGGCATCCTCGTCGATCATGCGGTAGCCCACGCCCAGCTCATTGAGGATATAGGCATTGCTGCCCGGACGGCTGCCCAGCTTTTTGCGGATATTGGCCATGTTCACCTGCAGCTTTTTGGTGCTGCCGATGTCGGTATCGCCCCAGATGGCCTTGACGATGGCCGCATAGGTCATCACGCGGCCCGCGTGCTGGGAAAGGAACGCCACGATGTTGTATTCGGTCTGGGTCAGCTTGATCTCCTGCTCGTCCACGAACACCTTACGGCGGTCATAGTTGATGCGCATTCCCTGTGCGCGGAACTCCCCCGCCGGGGCATTGCCGCCGTGCATGGCACTGTAGCGGTTCAGCCGCAGGGCAGCGCGCACGCGGGCCAGCAGTTCGCCGGTGCTGAAGGGCTTGGTGATGTAATCATTGGCACCCAGATCCAGCGCTTCGATCTTATCCATCTCGTCGGTGCGGGCCGA